>Ga0316209_1000042_pt1 | contig 277653 bp, 265 predicted proteins | sample 6monopyrite_MG_FD_204945 | JGI IMG/M metagenome (GOLD analysis project Ga0316209, IMG submission 204945) | Microbial mat bacterial communities from mineral coupon in-situ incubated in ocean water Damariscotta River, Maine, United States -... | ecosystem: Environmental > Aquatic > Marine >... | reverse complement strand
CATCGTTTCTCTCTGCTTTCAAATCACCCGGATAGACAGAGCAGGGTTACTGTTGCCTAAAACTTGGAAAAGCTGTTTGCTTGCTCCGACTTTCGGTCTGACTTGGCCAAAAACATAAATTTCCAGTCACGTTAACAAAAAATTTTCCGGGAGGGCTTTGATTCAGATTTTTATTTTATGGATGTCTAATTATTTTTCTTTCTTTTCTCTGCGGGTTCCAACCTGACCAGCTTCCCATTACGGACATCCACCAGCAGATATAGATAACCATCTGGCCCCGTTTTCACTGCGCGGATACGTCCTAATTGATTTTTCAATAGATGTTCTTCCTGCGTCACTTTCTCGCCATCAATTTCCAGCCTGACCAGCATTTGATCACGCAATGCGCCCAGGAACAGGTTACCGCGCCAGTCAGGAAATTTGTCGCCATCATAGAAATCCATACCGGAGGGGGCAATGGATTTGGGGATCCAATAGTGAATGGGCTGGGCCATGCCTTCTTTGGCGGTGCCTTCGCCAATCCGGGTACCCAGACCGTAATTCACGCCGTAGGTGATAACCGGCCAGCCGTAGTTCACTCCCGGTCGTAATATATTCACTTCATCGCCACCCTGGGGGCCGTGTTCATGGGCCCAGATTGCTTTGCTCCACGGGTTTTGGGCAATACCTTGCACGTTGCGATTGCCGTAGGTATAGATTTCCGCTCTGGCATTGCGTTGCTGACGAAAAGGGTTGTCAGCGGGGATGCTGCCGTCGTCGTGCAGGCGAACCACGGTACCGATGTGATTATCCAGTTGTTGTGCCTGCTGTTTTTCGCCACGGTCGCCCAGCGTGATGTAGAGGTAGCCTTTTTCGTCGAACAATAAGCGTGAGCCAAAGTGACGGTTGCCGCGCAATTTGGGCTGCATGCGGAAAATAATCTGGACATCTTTGAGGCTATGTCCGTCAAGCCGGAAACGTACCACTTCTGTGCCGCTGCCGCCTTTACCCGGTGCCACATAAGAGAGATAAAGCCAGCCATTTTTTGCGTAGTCCGGATGAAGCACAATATCCAGCAATCCACCCTGACCCTCGCTTTCAATGTTCGGCAAACCGGTTATCGGTTCAGGGTCAAGCACGCCATTTGCCGCGATGAGTCGCAAACGACCTGCACGCTCCGTTACCAGCATGCGGGCGTCCGGTAAAAACGCAAGTCCCCAGGGATGTTTCAGACCCGTGGTCAGCGTCTTTACCCTCAGCACATAATCATCGGTTTTAACTGTTTCGGCGCTTGATACAACAGCGGAGCTTAATATGACAATGGCCAACAGACTCTTTGCCATGTAGTAGATGAACATGTTCATTTTCCTGTCCGGTCTCCGCCAGCGTTGCGACAATCAATAACCGTTTTTTCCACCAGACTCATGTTACCAAATGTTGGCTTTTCACGCCCTAGACCAACGATGGTTGATCATTCGTTATCTGCTTTGTGACTTTCACAATAGTTACGCGCAAATTCCAGCAGTTCATCCATGGCGCATTGACGAAACTTGTGTTTTTGATGCACAAACGAGAAAGGACGCTCCAGTGGCGGGTCCAGCTCCAGCACTTCAACCGAGCCCAGCTTGATCTCTTTCAACAGGGTGGCGCGTGAAACAATGCTGACCCCAATACCAGCTTCTACGGCACCTTTGAGGGCTTCCAGACTGCCCAGTTCCATAATGATGTTGAGCTGAGCCGGATCTACACCGGACTCCCTGAGATACTCCATAATCACTTCACGGGTACCTGAGCCTTCTTCACGACAGATAAAAGGATAATCCAGAATAACCTGCACTGGAATCTTGTTGCCCTGTTTATCACCCAATTTACTCAGCTCGTGTCCCGGTGGTGTGATGGCCACCAGACGATCCGTGCGACAGGGTTCCACCGCCAGGTTTTTGTTATTCACCGGAGCTTCCACTACACCCAGATCAATGACGTTATTTTCCACCATGGAAACAATGCCATCAGTGTTGGATACTTTGAGTCGGATGTTAACGTCGGGGTATTTTTCTTTGAAATCACCCAGCAGCGCTGGCAGCATGTATTCTGCAATGGTGGTGCTGGCACCAAGAATCAATACACCACTGATTTCACCGGTGAGTTCCCGCACACTGTTTTCCATATCGGCATAAATGGCGAAGATTTTTTCAGCATGGAAGTACACCCGTTCACCGGCTGCGGTGAGGCTGATTTTATTGTGCGTACGGTCAAACAACCGGGTATTGAAATGCTCCTCCAACTGGCGCACCTGAAAGGTCACTGCGGGTTGGGTCATGTGAAGGGATTCGGCAGCTTTGGTGAAACTCAACAAGCGTGCCACGCTGTAAAACACTTGCAGTCTGCGGTCGGCCATGATCGAAGTATTATCTCTTTGCGGGTGAATGGTTTTTAAAACAGTCGCCAGGAGCAATTAACCATAGCAGCAATTAACCTGGGTAATACAAATATTCACACAATTTATCTACCGGATCGATATCTCTGTGTGGGTGGTCTTATCGGTCTATCCTACCTGACGTTTATACTGAAATGCGTAATACATGACCGGAATAACCACCAGTGTAAGCAGGGTTGAAATCAAAATACCAAAAATCAGCGAAATCGCCAAACCACTGAAAATAGGATCATCAAGAATAAACAATGCTCCCAGCATGGCAGCCAGGCCTGTGAGTACGATGGGTTTGGCGCGCACGGCACCGGCCCGTAATACCGCTTCTTCCAGAGCCATTCCTGCGGCTACCTGTTGCTGAATAAAGTCCACCAGCAATATCGAGTTACGCACGATAATGCCCATCAATGCGATCATGCCAATCATTGAGGTTGCGGTGTATTGTTCGCCAAGCAGTGCGTGTCCCGGCATGACGCCGATAATGGTGAGCGGAATGGGTGCCATGATAATCAGCGGCACGAGATAGGAGCGAAACTGCGCTACCACCAGCAGGTAGATCAATATAATACCCACGCCGTAGGCGATGCCCATGTCACGAAATGTTTCAAACGTAATTTGCCACTCGCCATCCCATTTGAGACTGTAATCATAGGGGTTTTCCGGTTGCGCGAAGAAGTATTGTGTCAGTGGTCCGGTGGTCGTCTGAACCTGCTCACTCAGTTGCGCGGCAATATCAAACATGCCGTATAACGGACTGTCCAGTTTACCTGCCAGATCCCCGGTAACAAACACCACAGGCAACAGGTCTTTGTGATAAATCGCCTGTTCCCGTGTACTGTGTTCTATGATGATCACATCAGTCAGTGACACCAGTGCATCGGCTTTTCCATTGATGTTTTCACGCAGGTCTGCCCGCACTTTCAATGATGACAGTGATGCAATGTCCGTCTTGTCAGCAACAGCAAACTCAATGCGAATCGGTACGGGATATTTCACCTGCGCACTGTGCAGGTAGCTGACATCTTTGCCATTCAGCGCCATGGCAATCGCCGCCACTACGTTTTGCTGCGACACACCCAGCAGCGCGGCTTTGGCACGATCCACTTTCACGATCAATCGCGGCGCTTGTGTTTCCACACTGTCATCCACATCCACTACGTCCGCGGTGTTCTCAAAAACGGCACGTACCTGTTGGGCCACCTGTCGCTGACCCTCATAATCAATGCCGTAAATTTCTGCCACCAGCGGTGCCTGTACGGGCGGGCCCGGTGGCACTTCCACCACTTTTACATTGGCGTTGAGGCGTTGGCCTATCTCTGCCAGCGGCGCACGCACCGCTGCTGCAATATCATGACTCTTGCGTTCACGCTCATGTTTGGGTGCCAGATTAACCTGCACATCACCTACGCTGGCACCCCGGCGTAAATAATACTGGCGCACCAGTCCATTAAAATTGATCGGTGAGGCTGTGCCTGCATAAGCCTGATAGTTTTCCACCTCCGGCACTGTCACCAGATAATCACCAATCTCACGCAATACCCGTGCCGTTTCTTCAACGCTGCTGCCTTCCGGCATATCCACCACCACCTGAAATTCAGATTTGTTATCAAACGGCAGCATTTTCAGCACCACCAGTTTGAATACCGGCAGCGCGACAGAAATACTGATTAACAACACAATCACCATCAACAGCAACCAACGATATGAACGTCCCTTGTGTCCTCGTAACATCGGTCCCATAAAACGCTGAAACAAAGCAAACAACGTGCTGTTGTCTTCATTGTTTGCTGTTTCTGCGTTATCGGTTTTACGGTGCTGTTTACGCTGCAACAGCTTGCAGGCCATCCATGGCGTCACCACAAAGGCCACGGCCAATGAAATCAACATGCCCATGCTGGCGTTAATAGGAATGGGGCTCATGTACGGCCCCATGAGGCCGCTGACAAAAGCCATGGGCAACAATGCGGCGATCACGGCAAAGGTTGCCAGAATGGTCGGACCGCCCACCTCGTCCACCGCCAAAGGAATAATATCGCGCAGGCTTTTATCGCTCATTTTCATATGGCGATGGATATTTTCCACCACCACAATGGCGTCATCCACCAGGATGCCAATGGAAAAAATCAGTGCAAACAACGATACCCGGTTAATGGTAAAACCCCAGGCCCAGGAGGCAAACAGCGTGGCCGCCAGCGTAATCACCACCGCCGCACCCACAATAAACGCTTCACGCAGCCCCAGCGTAAACAACACCAGCAACACCACAAAACCGGTGGCAAACACCAGTTTGCCAATCAGTTTTTGCGCTTTGTCGTTGGCGGTGGCACCATAGTTACGGGTCACTGTGGCATGAACACCATCCGGCACAAACGTGCCTTTCAGTTGTTCAAAACGGTTAATGACCTTGTTGGCCATATCTACCGCATTCATACCGGGTTTTTTGGCAATGGCCACCGTCACTGCCGGGTGCTCCCCTTGCGCATCGCCTGACCAGACATAGTGCTCAGGCTGATCAGCACCCAACCGCACCTCCGCCACATCGGATAAACGAATGGGTCGGCCATCACGCACACCCACTATCAGCGCACCCACCTCATCAGCATTCGCCAGAAATTGTCCTGCATGAACGGGAATTTCCGTATTTTCTGCCACCAGTTCACCCGCATGTTGCGAGTGATTGGCCATTTGCAAAGTACGGCGTAAATCATCCAGCGCGATACCATAACCCGATAACCGGGCTGCATCCGGCAATACACGCACGACCCGGTCCGCACCACCAACGGTATAAATATCCCGCGTACCCGGCACCCGTTTCAGCTCGGCTTCAATGGCGTGCGCCACCTGTTGTAATTCATAAGTACCCGTGGATGTATCTTCACTCCACAGCGTGAGGGTAACAATAGGCACATCATCAATACCCTTGGGTTTGATAATCGGCTGTCCGACACCCAGATTTTTGGGTAACCAGTCCTGATTAGAATAAATCGCATTGTACAAACGCACGATAGCCTGAGTGCGGTTTTCACCCACTTCAAACTGCACACTGAGCACCGACTGCCCTAGGCGGGAAACGGAATAAACGTGTTTGATGCCGGAGATTTCCGACAGAATCTGCTCGGCGGGCGTACTCACCAGTTTCTCAACTTCCTGCGCACTGGCACCCGGAAAAGCAATAAACACATTGGCAAAAGTCACATTAATTTGCGGTTCTTCTTCACGCGGCGTCACCAGTACCGCAAACACCCCCAGCAACAAACCCACCAACGCCAGCAATGGCGTGATTTCAGAGACCAAAAACGTGTTGGCTATACGCCCGGACAAACCCAGTTTTGTATTCATTGGCACCGTCCTATCGGGCACGTTGTGCTTTTAGCAACACACCCGCCTTCACCGGAGCCAGCGCCACTTGCTCTCCAGCCTCCAGTCCCGCTAATACCTCAACGGTTTTTTCTGCCCCGCCCTCCGCAAACGACCGACCAATACGCACCGCCCGAAAACCCACCTGCCCCTGCGCATCAACCACATACACTGCTGTTACTTCGCTACGATGTACCACGGCACGGGCAGGCATGAGCAAACGCGGCTTTTCACCCGTCACAAAATACGCCTTCGCAAACATGCCGGGATAAAACCCGGCAGGCACTGATGATAATTCCGCACGTACGGTAAAATTATGGCTGGCCGCATCGGCGTAAGGGTAGACGGTAATATCTTGACTGATAACAGGCTCGGCATGATCAATACTGATACGCACCTCACCATGCTGACGCACGGCGGCCACTATCGACTGCGGCACACTCGTTGTCGCCCGTAATTTTGCCAGAGAAAACCCTGTCATCAGCGGCGTACCCGGGCGCACCCGTTCACCCACACTGACATGACGCTTCACCACGATACCGGCATAAGGCGCACGCACCACCGTATACTCCAGTTGCTGGCGCGCCTCCCTGAGATCAGCCTCCGCAGCCTTTACCCGCTGCTCTGCTGCCTTGAGATCAGCACTGCTTTTATCCAGCGCAGATTTGGCCACCAACTTGCGGGCAAACACAGATTGTATGCGTGTATGCTCGGCCCGCGCCTGAACAAGACGCGCCAGTGCCTCTTTTTGTCCCGCTTCCGCACGCGCCAGCCCTGCCTGCTGCTCTTTGTCGGTAAACCGCAGCAAAACATCGCCCTGCGCCACCACATCATCCACATCAAAAAAAATCTGTTTGATACGTCCCGTGGTCTCAGCCGCCAGCGTCGCCTGATGCACAGCCTCGATCAGCGCATCAGTCACAAAAATATCCGGCTTCACCCGCTGCTCAACCGTCGCCACAGCGAGAGGCTCCGCAGCAAAACCCGGCACTGATATCAACATCCATACCAGCAAAACAACCATTATCCAGCGCCACCAATACCGTGGAAAAATCGCGCACTGTCTCACCATAATCAACACTCCCTGCAAACAATGAACGGGCACGGGCACACACCGGCCCCTGCCAAAAATAAACGAATCAATAGCGTAGCAGTTTATTGTATATTAGGAAAGACTGATATAACTGAAACAGGGTTAACCCCGGCACAAACAACAAACGCGGCGTACCGATCAACAGCAGAACGACCAGGAAAATCCAGCTCACACCGGATGACCCAAAAATCAGCGTTATCAGAAAAAATGCGGGGCCGTAATTTTACTTTGCCATTCTGGTCGGTAGTCTCGATCTATGCTCCGCATTACTGCCATTAGGGTAAGTCAGATTTCTGTTTGTCGCAGGCTGGTGGTGAGCTTGCAAACCCCAGCGTAGCCAATAGTGTTGGTGCTTGAGGTTTAGATACCTCGTCTAACGCACACTAAACCCGACATTTCCAACACTACGGACAATTACTCAACCAGCAAAAATTTACGCCTTATTGAATACCGATTAAAGATCGAAAACCCCGTGTCGATAAAACGGCATTTAGTAGACGAATGTACTCGGACACATGAGCAATACAACACACAGCAAACACATGCGCATAAAGCAGTTTTGTAGAAATATCCAGTAGTGTAATAATATACAATGGCAAGGTTATTATTAAACAGGGCTGATTCAGCAACAACATACAGAGACCATACAATTTTCACGGATGATAACTCAAAATCAGCTACCGATTTTTTTGATGGCGCACCATGCAACAACCCAAGGTTAGTATTAACAAAAAGTAACCGTAAAAATCAAAGGTCTTCAGAAAGGGCTGAAAATCCAGTTATTCTTAACATAGAGTTATTTGGTTTCTCACAACCACAACATAACATCAACAAACAGGAGTCAAACAATGTCAACGACGAATATTTCACCCCTTACTGAAATCAAGGGATTTATTGGCGCATGTCTGGTGGATTCTGATACTGGCTTGGTAATGGTATCCAAGACTACAGGCAGACTGGACATGGAGCTTGCTGGTGCGGTCAACGCCGAAGTAGTAAAAGCAAAGCTGTCAGCAATTAAAACACTCGGTTTAAAAGAGGAAATTGAGGACATTCTGATTACTCTTGGGGGGCAATTCCATTTAATCCGCCCGCTTGCGAAAAATCCAACAATTTTTATCTATGTAGCGCTAGATCGAAAAACAGCCAACCTCGGGATGGCCCGTATACAGGTCAAAAAAGTTGAGAGTGACATTATTTTTTAAGGGATAAATCACCACGACAAATGCTTGATTTATATTTCACCGCGATGGAATGCGAAGACAATAGTATATTTCTTTTTGCATCCATTGCGGTGAAAAATTTTTCGCCATCAATATACCTCTGCATTGGAGGCCGTAACGAGTGATAGTACAAGCCATTAATTTTATTCGCCTTGATATTTTTAGCACTTAATTCATATTTTTCATCCTATATATACCCTCCTGTTCCTTCAGTTTTTTCGATATGCCTTCGATGAAAGACCAATCACAAACATGACATTTTTATACGGCACCCACTCGGCCTTCTTTTCCTGGTCAGCAGCCCTACACGGACAGTCGTATTTATTTTCCGGGGAAGTGTGCTCTGACGATAATGGATAAATGATTTGTAGTGACGCCGTCATTTGTCAGACCAACAATCTCAATATAAAACACGCCTCTGCACTTGGCTCACGACGACCTACCTGAATTAAATGCAGAGGCATGCAATAAAATTCGGCAACCTGGATAATAACTTTGAAATTACAGGCCAAAAATGTGCATAATCAAGTAGTATTGTATTGCATCCCTTCCATTAGCATATAGCAGACATCACTTGATTTAAGGATAAGACCATGAATAATGAAACCGATTTTGATTACGGCCCCTTAACAGGCTTGATAGGCACCTGGAAAGGCGACAAGGGACTTGATGTCGCGCCAGAGCCGGATGGTGTCGAAAATAACCCTTATTATGAAACCATTATCTTTGAACCTGTCGGTGACGTTACCAACGCAGAATCACAAATTTTAATGGCACTGCACTATCGGCAAGTAGTACGCCGTAAATCCACCGACAAAGTGTTTCATGATGAAACCGGTTACTGGATGTGGGACTCACGCAGCAAAACCATTATGCACTCGCTCACCATTCCCCGCGCTGTTTGTGTGTTGGCTGGCGGGAAGCATTCAGGAGCAAAAAACGAGGATAATAGTGTAACGCTGGAGGTTTCCGCGAATGTGAATGATGCACAATGGGGGATCATTCAGTCACCGTTTATGCAGGATAACGCACGCACCACAGAATTCCGGCATCACATCACCGTGGGCAATGGCAAGTTGTCCTATTCAGAAACCACCATCGTGGATATCTACGGCAAGGTTTTTGAGCACACAGATGACAATGAATTATTCCTGCAATGAATCAAAAAATACCCGCCATTGACCCGATAACGCCTGGACAGCAGCAGCAGGTTATTGAACGCACTTCTGACCTGTTACAGCAATGTCAGAAGCACTTCGGGCGGGCGTTCAAGCCTATTGACGTCCATTTCGATTTGCGTGGCAGAAGCTCGGGCATGTATGTGCTAAAACACAAACAACGCTACCTCCGTTTTAACCCGTTCATTTTTGCAAAGTATTTTGATGACAGTCTCGCGACTACTGTGCCTCATGAAGTCGCCCATTATGTTTCGGATATTTTATTTGGTATTAAAAATATCCGGCCCCATGGAAAAGAGTGGCAGGCCATCATGCATACACTGGGGGTGGCGCCTAAAGTAACCGGAAATTATAATCTCTCGGGAATACCGCTTAAACAACAACGTCGGTTTGCTTATGCCTGTGGTTGCATGACGCATCAGCTGACGACGACCCGGCATAATAAAATAATAACGGGGAAAGCCCGTTATTATTGCCGGAAGTGTGACCGGCAATTAAACCCAAAAAAATCAAACCAGCAGATTGCTGTCGCGCCATAACAAACCAGCCTCCGCCATCTGCTGCGTCTCCGGGACTTCCCCCATCAGCCTGCCTGCTCTGCTTCCAGCTCTTCCCAGCGCGCAAAACACTGTTCCAACTCATTGCTCACCCGCTCAAGCTTTGCCAGTGTTTTGGCAACCTCATCTTTATTCTGCTGATAAAATTCGGGGGCGGCAATCTGTGCCTGTAAACTGTTTTGCTCTGTTTCCAGTAATTCAAGGCGCACGGGCAGACCATCCAGTTCCCGTTGCGCCTTGTAGCTAAGTTTTTTTACTTTGGCTGTTGCTGATTTTTCTTCTGATCCGGGCTTCTCTGTTTTGATTTTATTTTTTTTAGCCACAACCTGTGAACCAGGCTGTTGCCGTTGACGCAGCCAGTCATCGTACCCTCCCACGTAATCATTCACTATGCCCTGTCCTTCAAAAACCAGGGTGCGAGTCACCACGTTGTCAAGAAAGGCGCGGTCATGACTAACCAGCAATAGCGTTCCCTTGTATTCGCTCAACAGCTCTTCCAGTAATTCCAGGGTTTCCACGTCGAGATCGTTGGTCGGCTCATCCATAACCAGCAAATTGGCGGGTTGTGTAAACAGGCGAGCCAGTAACAAACGATTACGCTCTCCCCCGGAGAGTGATGATACCGGTGAGCGTATTCGCTGCGGCGGAAACAGAAAATCCTGTAAATAACTAATAATGTGTTTTTCACGGCCATTGATGGTAACCGTATCGCTGCCGGAGTTGAGGTTGTCCATAACCGTTTTTTTCGGGTCCAGCACGGCGCGCTGCTGGTCAAAATACGCGACTTCCAGTTTAGTGCCAAGTTGCACTGTGCCCTGTGTCGGGTCCAGCTCTCCCAGCAATAATTTCAGTAATGTGGTTTTACCCGCACCATTGGGGCCGATAATACCAATGCGATCACCACGCTGGATACGGGTGGAAAAATCACGCACGATAGTCGAGCCATCGTAACCCACGCTGACATTTTCCACTTCCACCACCAGCTTGCCGGAGCGTTCGGCATTTTCAAGATTAAGGCTGACTTTACCTTGTACTTTGCGTCGGTCACTGTATTCACGACGCATGGCTTGCAACGCTCTCACCCGACCTTCGTTACGGGTACGGCGCGCCTTGATACCTTGACGTATCCACACTTCCTCCTGCGCCAGGCGTTTATCAAATTTAGCATTGTGGTCCGCTTCAACGGCCAGTGCTTCTTCTTTCTTTTGCAGATAATTTTTGTAATCGCCGGGCCAGGAGTTAAGGTTGCCGCGATCCAGCTCCACAATACGTGTAGCCAGTTTTTGCAAAAAGGCGCGATCATGGGTGATAAACAAAACGCTCCCATTCCAGCTCAACAGAAAATCTTCCAGCCATTGAATACCAGCCAGATCAAGATGGTTAGTGGGCTCGTCCAGTAACAACAGATCCGGTTCGGTCACCAGCGCCTGCGCCAGCATTACCCGGCGTTTCAGTCCACCGGATAATTCCGACAGCAGCTTGTCCGCGGGCAGCTCCAGTCGTGATATCACATCTTCGACTTTTTGTTCCAGACGCCAGCCGTCTTCGGCTTCCAGTTTGCTTTGTAATTCAGCAAGACGTTCCAGCACGGCCGGTGAGGCATCTTTTTCCAGCGATAAGACCACATGATGATATTCTGCCAGCAAGCTACCCACGCCTTCCAGTCCGGCGGTAATCACGTCAAATACGGATTGCGTTTGATCTTCGGGCACTTCCTGAGCAAGCCAGGCGATACGGACATTTTGCTGACGCCACACACTGCCGTCATCCGGGCTGACCGCACCGCGTAGAATCTGCATTAATGTCGATTTACCAGTGCCATTGCGACCCACCAGACACACCCGTTCACCTGGGTCAATTTGCAAGGCCACTTTGTCAAGCAGGGCAACATGCCCAAAAGCCAGGGAAACATCATCGAATTTAATCAAAGCCATAGTCAGGAAATACCAAAACGGAAAGAAGTGAAAAGAGAAAAACAGGTTCGGGATTATCCCGTAAAATCAGAAAAATGCGCCTGAGCCTGTTCACGAATAGCGCCTAATGCCCCCTCATCAAGATTTAAAGTCTGCATAAGCTCGTCGGTTGATTCAAACAGTGTTTCGGTACAGGCATCACCACCATGCATGTCGAACAATAGCCGGTGCGCCAATATCAATACCGCACGTTCTTTTTTTAATTCATCATCTGTTTCATTTTCATCGGGTAGCTGATGAAAATGGGTCAATACATTTTCATGGCGTTTTGGCAACCGGAATTCGTGCAGAGCTTTGGCGGCAATCTGGTCATGAGTAAAACCAAATTCCATTTTTTCCAGTACATCTATAGCAATATTTTCAGCCCGGGCGCGCATTAACAAGGCCCGGTATTCATCTTCAACATTACAGGCCAGCACGACCATGCCAATGTCATGAATAAGTCCCAGTAATTCCAGGTCATCAGCCACTGCCGGACAGCTTTTTTTGGCGATCAGTTTGCACAGTGTGGCAATACCCAGCGAGTGCTGCAAAATGGTTTTTGTAAGTTCGCTTTCTGCGGGACAGGTTGCTCGCAGGGTGGTCATAACCACGGCACTGCGCACGTTTTTTATGCCAATCATCCGCGTTGCCGCCGGTACATTGCTGATTTCGCCACCACGCCAGTACAGCGGTGAATTAGCATAGCGCAGTAAGGTGCCTGCGAGCACCGGGTCTTGCATTATGATGCTATTCACTTCATTCATGTCCGGATCTTCAGCAGACAGGTACGCGAGCACTTTGGCTGCTTGAGGTGATGCTCTGGGAAAGTTAAGTTGATCCGGTTTGATGGGTGATGACACGATGGCTTCTTTATATTTTTGTTTGTTTTAGAGTCTGTTTTAAAAATTAATGGATTCAAACACCGCCAAAGCATCCGGGTCTTCCAGAAATTGGTGGCCTAAAATCACTGCGCTGGCTGACCAGGTCTGTTTCAAATTGGAACGCCGCCCGATCAGGCTGCCGTTCTTCCCGTCATAATATTCCGGCCACTGATCATTGCATAATTTTTCCATGGATTGCGCCATCACTTTTCGCGCAAGATCATGTCGCCCGGTACGCACGGCAGCACCCACAAATGCCCAGATCAAACACGGCCAGCTGCCACCATTGTGATATGACCAGGGCACATTTTTGGGGTCACTTCCTGTGGTGTAACGCCATTTATCACCATCCAGGGCGGGATAAACGATTTTCAATGGCATTTCACCTACCAGTTCACTCCAGCGCGCATCATACAGGTTCATGATTTTCTCGGCTTGTTTGTCGGTGGTCAGGCCAAACATGATCGCCAGCAGGTTGCCGAATGAAAACAAACGGAAATCCATGCGCCCTACACCCAGGTTTCCCACCAGATAACCACTGTTTGGTGGTAACCAGCCATCCATCCAGGGCGGAATGGTTTCGGGGTAAATATTCAAATGATTGGCTGCATCTTCACCAAATTCTTCAGATCGAAAACGATGGATTTCGTTCAGGCGCTGAGAATCCAACCAATAATAGATCCGTACATAAGAACGCAAAGTTTGCATGCGCTTTTTACTGTTGGACAGCAAACGTTCATTTTCCGGCGTGGGCAACAACAGTTCCTGCGCGGTACTTAACATACCATACAGCAGTGCCTGAATTTCCAGTGGGTGACCGTATACCCCCATACGCCGGTCAATCATAAACGAGGCATCCGGTACCAGCATGGCGGGCGAGGTTTCAAAGCTTTCCTTCAAATACAAATCCAGGGTAAAACGCATACTTTCCTGAAATTCTTCACTGTGGGCCAGTGCAACATCACCTGTCACCAGCACATAGCTGCGCAGCAGGATCACCCACCACATCGCCGAGTCCACGGGTGCCACCCGGCCAATAGCCAGTTCGCCAAAATCAGCGGTGGGTGTACCCTTCTTATCCCGTTCACCTGGCACGCGAAAACTGGCCGGCATCAGGCCCAGCGCACGCTCGTGACCTTCCATAACGGGTTGTTGATGACGCAAGCTAACCACCATTTTCAGGAAGTTACGCACAATTTCAGGCTTGCCATCACATAAAAACACCAGTGCGCTGGGCACAAAATCACGCACAAAGCATTCCTCGTAATTCGGCGCAGCAACGCGGTCGTCCAATGCGGCGGCAGTGCCCGTTGGCTCACCCTTGTACGACAGCACGGCGCTGTCAAGCAGCGCGTAAGCCGACTTCAGGATAGCGTCTGTACTGGTTGCGGTCATTGCTTGGCAGATTCCCGGTTAGGTTCAATTATTTCCACTCGCAATCAACATCGTCCGTGCAGGGCAATACTGTACATTCCTGTGACAATACGGTAACTCAGCCGATCAATTCTGGAAAGCCAGAAAATGCCTGATCATAAAACAGACATATGCGGCCTGGACAAATCAACCCGCAAAGATGCCAAAAACGTTGAAAGGGTTAATACATAGAAAAAAGAGATTAAAGACGACGCGCTGAAGGACCATCAGCCGTGCATTAAAAAAAGCGTATGCCCTGAACCCGTCAGGGCAAACACTTTCCCCCCCTCCCTAATCCGGGGTATGCGGCTATATTACCTGCCACACGAAAATGTGCAAAGCCTTTTTTGAGCATTTTAATTGGGTATACGTTCAGATGGCGCAATTTCATAAATTGCGCATGCAAAATTCAGAAACCAAAGACAAGGAAAAACAAAGAAACCGCAACGATGGGGGCGTTGCGGTTTCTTTGTTCGTTCTCTCAGTCTTTCAGTAACAATTACATGTGGGGGACATGTGAAACACACATTAACAGCCCACCATTATTTTAAAAAATAATATTTATTGATTCCCTATTTCTTATTTGAGATTAAGGCCGTAATCCAATGCCCAATCGAATGTTTGTAAACACTAAGGCGACAGAACACATCTGACATTAAAATGGACAAAAATGGTATTTTTTGCCTGCTTTTCCTTGACATTCTTTAATCACCGACCACACTGCACTGAATCCTTACTGATATCAAGCACCTATTGTTGATGGCGAATAGCGAAAGGAGGTTTAACAACAGCAACTATTACAATGTTGCACCCACTAAAAAACAATGAGGGGCGGAATGAACGAAACAGGTTATACCTGTCAACAGGTGATGCACATCACCGGACTCAGCCAACGTCAACTCAGTTATTGGCGAAAAACAGGTTTGGCCATTCCCAAACAGCGTACTGCCGGTGGACATGCGCGCTATTCTTTTGCCGACTTATTGATACTCAAAACTGCCCGGAAATTGATTGATGCAGGTGTTTCAGTGCAGCGTATCCGCAAAAGTATTACGTCTCTGACTGATTTCCTGCCTTCTTGCAACATACCACTCACCGAGCTGTCCCTCGTTGCCACAGGTGACATGATTCTGGTGTTGCACCAAAAAACCACTTTCAAGGCGCTCACCGGTCAGGAATGGATTTATTCCGTGGCAGAATTGGAGCGCGAGGCAGCTACAAGCCGAGGCATTGTAGAACCGAAGCAAGAAGAACTTTTTACGACACCGGAAAATACACATAAAAACATAGCCGTTAATCCGTAATCAACTGGTCGCGCCATTCATTTGAAGCTGGCTGATGAATGGCTGGATTCCAGGCTCCATGCAAGTAGTGGCATAATAAACAAACACGTTGATTGGCGTCATCAGGCAATCAAGTCATAATTTAATGGATCTGCACTATGTCAAAAACAACCCCTAATAATGCGTATGCTGGAAGTAGCACGACATTATCAAAACACTGCCTCGCCCAAATCAGCCATTATTTTCTCAGCGAGATTAACGAGCCCCCACCCATCTGGAAAAACACCACAATTATCCCGGTATTACTGGGCTCAAGAAATGATGACTATATTGCCTATGAATTGAGCCATGCTTTTAATTACCAAAACCGCAGCAGCATGGTGCTAAAAATTGAAAGCTGCCTGACAGTTTCCAATGATTTTTCTGTACTGGCAAACAATATAATGCCCACATTAATCACTCACAACGATGACGAAGAAATCAACTTACCGGATTATTGTTTGATCCCGGCATCATCGCCATCACCCTCACTGATACTAAAAAGCGATTGCTTGCTCATCGCCGTACAAGCCTCATTGAGCGGCGTACGCATTGCCTATGCGCGATTGGCATTTATAGCCTCACTCAACGCGAATTTTACCATTTATATCATCATACTCGGCGCACAAACCCAGGCGACAGCCAAACGGTTTTTTGGGTTTTTATACAAAAATGCACAGGCTCTGCTCTCATTAAAACTGAAATGCGGCGGTTATTTATTACACAACAACAATCCTATTGATGGCATGAAAAACCTCGAAACAGAAAATGAGGAAATTGCGACTGATTTGAACGGCATCGCGAGCAATTTGGTACGTCAAATCTCTCCCCACAGCAAAGAAAGATCAGTCACCCACCTCCAGCCAGCCATATTGTCTGGTTAGCTCGGAACTCTTGACTGCACTGCCAACGGACGAGCAATACAATAACCTTGTACAAAATCGACACCAATGCCGCGCAGGCTTTCCAGTGTTTTTTCATTTTCAACAAACTCTGCAATGGTGTGCAAACCGGCAACGTGACCAATTTCATTGATTGCCTGCACAATCGCAAAGTTCATTGGATCAACTTCAATATCACGCACAAATGAGCCATCTATTTTCAGGTAGTCTACAGGCAATGTTTTAAGATAGGAAAAAGAACTCAGCCCGGAACCAAAATCATCCAATGCAAACTGACAACCGAAACTGCGTACTTCAGTAATAAATTTAACCGCCTCACTTAAGTTCGATATTGCTGCTGTTTCAGTAATTTCAAAACATAACAACTCAGATGGAACATTGTAGTGTGTGATTTGTTGCCGGATATAGGTTGAAAAGTCATTATCGCTGAGTGAACCACCCGAAAGATTAATAAAAAATATACTGTCATTTTTTTCATTTTCTGACAAATTTTCAGCAAGATAAGCGATAGCGGAACGTACCACCCAGCGATCCAGCAAGGGCATGATACCGTAACGTTCTGCGGCAGGAATAAAGGCGCCCGGCATAATAATATTATCTTGTTCGTCCAGCATGCGCACCAAAAACTCAGCGCACTGAACCGTACCATTAAAACGACTGAGTGAACGCATCTGTTGCTGATGCAATACAAACCGACCATCCTCCAGCGCATTCTTTATACGGGAAACCCATTGCATTTCAGTTTGTCGCCGCAACAATTCTGAGTCATCGTCCTTGTACACATGCACTCGGTCACGTCCCATGTCTTTCGCTGCATAGCAGGCGATGTCAGCAGCACCCAGCACTTCATCAGCACCTTGTGCATCTTTAGTAATTTTAGCCATACCAATACTGACACCGATACTGAAACTTTTGTCGCGCCAGACAAAACGAAAATCACTGACCAGTTCCCGCAAGTCTTCGGCAATCACCTTTGCCTTGTCCAAGGGACAATTTTCCAGCAACAGACCGAATTCATCACCTCCCAGGCGTGCCAGAATGTCATTGCCACGCACCTCTTCCCGCAATAACAATGCCAGCTGACTTAACAATTCATCACCCGCCTGATGGCCGCAGGTATCATTGATCACCTTGAATTGGTCCAGGTCCAGATACAGCAATACATGAGAAAGATTATTGCACTTGGCGGAATCCAGGGCATTGTTAAGATGCCGGTCAAACTCATTGCGATTGACCAGACCGGTCAACTGGTCATGATAGGCAAGGTGATGAATCGTCGCTTCCGCAAGCCGATGAGAGCGGCGCATTTCCGCCTCGCGCAATTCGCGCTCAATGGCGGGCACAAGACGCTTAAGATTGTCCTTCATAATATAATCGTGTGCGCCCATTTTCATTGCGGCCACAGCAATGTCTTCGCCGATACTACCGGAAACAATAATGATGGGAATATCCGGTTTATACTCCAGCGCAATCGCAATCGCTTCTTCAGAACTAAAACCGGGGATATTATGATCAGTGACAACGATATCCCAATTTTCATTTTGCAAAGCTGACTGCATTGACTCACCATCATCAACCCGCAGCACAATCGGCTCGTATTCTGCGCGCTGTAGCTCCCTCTTGAGCAGCATGGCATCATTTTCAGAGTCTTCGACAAGGAGAACCCGTAGCGATACCGTCATACTCAACTTCCCCCTCGCTTTACAGGTGCTTCATTCAATACCAGCCAATACAAACCAAGCTGCTTTACCGCTTCAATAAATTGATTGAAATCCACTGGCTTACGGGTATAACTATTGGCTCCGTTTTCATAACTGGCGATAACATCCATTTCTTCGCTGGAGGTGGTGAGAATCACCACGGGTTGCAGCATCGTGCGTTTGTCCGCTCGTAAACGTTTAAGCACTTCAAGCCCATTGATTTTTGGCAATTGCAAGTCCAGTAAAATTACCTGGGGCTGAATACTGGTGTCACGCCCCTCATATTTCCCGGTACCAAACAAGTATTCCAGCGCTTCTTCGCCATCATGCGCCACAACCACTTCATTAAGAATATTATTTTTTTCAAGGCCCGCAGAGTCAGCGCCTCATCGTCCGGGTTATCTTCAACTAATAAAATAACGTTATCCGACATCCATTTCCCCTTTATGTCTTTCGCTTTATTGTCGTTCCTGCCCAAAAAGCAAAAGCTCTCCCTCTAATCTAGTCGATACAGGGTTATTTTCCAGCTGTACATGAGCAGTAAAATACCAGCCCGCACACCCCCCTAAAACCACAAACATTACATTGAAATAGCGGTTTTTTCTAATATATCCAACCAATACAATGTTATCACACAACATTTAAAGGCTATTCTGATAACCTAAAATAGAATACCGAATTAATGCTACGCACAGCATACCCCAGCTCTGTAAACATTCCATTTTTATATGTATACATTCTGAAATATATGTATTTCGCAAAATCCATAATGAAACCAGACACACAATAAAGTGATACCAACCTGTTTCTTTTGCTATTCAATAAATATACCCATAGCGATTACTGATTGAGCTTCAATCAGTAATCGCTATGGGTATATTTCATTCTGTCTATTATCTTTATTCGTTCATAATGCTTTATCTATACGATTATTTGCGCAGTCAATCCACACCGCTTATATCGACGATATCGCTATCCAGTAAAATTTTCTTACCGGAACTCTGTTGCTCTGGCGAAAACTCCCCCAGCGTAAAGCAAAACACGGCACCGCCATCCACCCACCCTTCTCCCCAGACTTTCCCGCCGTGCCGTAATACAATGCGTTTTACTGCCGCCAGCCCAACACCCACGCCTTCAAATTCCTCAACACTATGCAATCTCCTGAAAGGTAAAAATAACTTCTCGGCGTACTGCATATCAAACCCGACACCATTATCCTTTACCGTATAAACCATATTTCCTGCGGATAATTCACCTGTAAATTCAACATGTGGATGATCCGCTTTTTGAGTGAATTTCCAGGCATTACTCAACAAATGACACAATAATATTTTCATTAATTCTTCATCACCATAAGCAGTTAATTGCTTGTTAACAATGAATTCCACCTGATGGTCCGTATATTCTTCCCTAAGATTTTTCTCGATTTCAGTCGCCATTTGAGAAAGATTGATTGTTTTCCGATACAACTCTTTACGAGTGACCCGGGAAAGAATCAAAATATCATCGATCATTTTTCCCATTCTTTTTGTACCGCCACAGATTCTCTTTAAATAATTTCGCCCCTCATCTCCGACAATATTGCCATAATCTTCCAGCATAGCTTCACTAAACCCATTGATAGCACGTAGTGGCACACGCAAATCCTGGGACAAAGAATGCGCAAATGACTGTAGCTCCTGATTGACCGTCAACAATTCAGCCGTGCGCTCATTCACCACCCTTTCCAAATGCTCTCGATAACGTTGCAGCTCCTGACGCGCCTTGACTCTTTCATCAACATCAAACATCAGCCCCTGCAATGTGGGCGAACGAGGGTCATACGTCGATTTATGCACACAGTCACGCACCCATACCACTTTGCCATTGGCATGATTTATTCGATATTCGATTTCACGACTTTCATCAATAGAGGCAACATGACGATAAAATTTCTCGGCCAGGTCAATATCTTCTTCATATACGTGATTCAACCAAAATTTTTCTTCATACCAATCACTGATTTCATAACCCAGCATGGCTTTCGCCTGCGGACCTACATAAGTTATACGTCGTGAATTTAAATCCAGCTCCCAGGGAATAACATTTGCTGTTTCCACTAATCGCCGATAATGTTCTTCCCTTTTTTCCAGATTGGAATAGGATTTCTGAAGATTTGATAACATTGCGTCAAATGCACAAGCCAGTATGCCAATTTCATCCTTTCTGGTACGCAAATCTACACTGATTTCCCGATGAGACATTTCAAATGATGCCGTCGTAATGTGCCTGGTAAGCACGGATAAAGGTTTTATCGTGCTGCGTAAAACCAGATGAATAACCATCATCACTAACAGCCATATGCCACCAAGCGTCAGAACGATGCTTTCCATTTTTTCTGTTTCATTAAAGTCATGCGACAACACATAACCCAACAGCAACATCGAAATGCTCAATACAAAGCCAAGACTGACAATAACCCGCGTATACAACCTCCAGTTCATTTTTGCTGCGCCCTATGCATCAGAAATCCGCAGGAGAAAATCGTCACTGGACATGGGCTGATCATAAAAATAACCTTGTACATTGTCACAGCCATGTTCGCGCAGGAACCTGGCTTGCGCCTCCGTTTCCACGCCTTCAGCGGTTACCGAAAGTTTCAGTCGGTGCCCCATGGCAATAATCGTATCAATAATGGCGGCATCATCTTCATCTGCCGGAATATCCGCAACGAAGGATTGATCAATTTTTAACACATCCAGTGGGAAGCGTTTCAAATAGCTCAGCGATGAATAGCCGGTACCAAAATCATCAATGGCAATACGAATACCCATTTCATGGAAAATCTCCAGGGTTAACAGCGCTTCTTCAGGGTCTTCCATCACACAACTTTCTGTAATTTCCAATTCAATCATTTCTGCCGCAACATTATTCTCTGCAAGCACTTGACGAATCATCGCCACCAGATTTTTATCACGGAATTGGCGCGCTGACAGATTAACAGCAATCGGCACTGGTTTACCGCCTGCGTCAATCCAGGCATGATGATCCTGGCAGGCTTGGCGTAAAACCCACTCACCTACGGGGATGATCAAACTGGTTTCTTCCAGCAGGGGTATAAATTTTCCAGGTAATAACAAGTCGTTGCTGCTGCGCTGCCAGCGAAGCAACGCTTCCACACCGATGATGGCGCCTGTTTCCAGTGACAATTGCGGCTGATAATAAAGCTGGAATTCCTCGCGCTCCAATGCACGGCGCAACGCACTTTCCATTGACAGCCGGTCATCTGCATCCACATTCATGGATTTTTGGTAAAAATGGTAGTTGGCACCACCATCACGCTTGGCGACATGCAGCGCAGTATCCGCAAAGCGTGCCAGATCATCAAACTCCACCGCATCATCCGGAAAAAAAGACACGCCAATACTCGGCACTAAGAAAATTTCCCGGCTTTGTATGTAAAAAGGCTCGGCAAAAGCACCAACCACTGTTTGTAATAAATCATCTACCGAACCATTACGATCAACATCCATTATGCCAACACCAAATTCATCACCCACAAAGCGTGCGACCAAATCTTGTTGACGCACACAACCTGCCAGACGTTGTCCCACCTGTTGCAGCAACCGGTCACCCACCTGGTGCCCCAGGGTGTCATTAATGTTCACAAACCGGTCAATATCAAAATGCAAATAAGCAACACGCTTGCTGCTGTGCCGCGCGCGCGACATCGCCTGTTTACACCGCTCCCGAAACAGCACCCGATTGGGCAAATCCGTCAAGGCATCGTAATACATCAGATGCTGAATACGGTCTTCCGCCTGTTTTTGCCGACTCATATCGGTGAAGCCACCGATCAAATGTGTTATTTGCCCTGTCGTGTCAGTCACCGCACTGATGGTTAACCATTCCGGAAATACTTCACCATTTTTTCGCCGATTCCAGATCTCACCCTGCCAGTAACCATTATCATTAATGGACTGCCACATGCCGCAATAAAAATCCTTGTCATGCCGCCCCGACTGCAAAACGCTTGGGTATTGACCAATAATATCCGCTTCTGAGTAACCGGTAATTTCTGTAAAGGCCTTGTTCACACGCAGAATGTGCGCTTCCCGGTCCGTGATCATCACCCCTTCCACACTGGATTCGAAAACCTTGGCTGATAAATGCAGGTCCGCTTCCGCCCGTTGGCGGGCACGGCGCACTTCGGCTTCACGCAACTCGCGTTCAATGGCGGGAATCAGCCGCGCCAAATTATCCTTCATAATGTAATCATGTGCGCCAGCCTTCATTAGAGCGACTGCGGACTCTTCACCCATAGCACCAGAAATAACAATAAATGGGAGATCAATACCCGTTGAGCGCAGTAAAACTAATGCTGCGGGACCACTGAATTCCGGCATATTATAATCTGAAAGAACAATGTCCCATTCACGCACCTCCAGTGCCGCACGCATCGTCTCAGGAGTATCCACCCTTTTGAAAGAAACTGCATAACCTCCCTTTTTGAGCTGGCGCAAAGTCAGCGCCGCATCGTCTTCAGAATCTTCAACTAATAAAACGCGCAGAGGTTTCATTTATTTGAATAATTCCTTCACTGGTCCTGTTTCGGCATTGGCATTTATCCAACGCATCGTAAAATGCCACGCGGAATACATATCATAATCGGCATCGGCATGTCTGCGTACGTACTTGATACACATAATGCACTGGCATTTCAAATACTACCGAAGCAAAAATAGTTAACCTGTTGATTTAAGGTATTTTTTCATTGCAATTGATATTCTGCCCCCTGAAAAATAACCGTTAGCCTGTTATTCTGCGTGTCTCGACTTCAAATTTATCAGTGGCTCTACATTATGCACCACATGTCGCAAACATATTCTGTCATATTGATCACTTTCCTCTGTTTTTCAGCGACACCCGGCCAGGCTGAAACAGACATCACAGAGGGGGAAAGTGACCAGCAGCAACTCCAGTCAATATTGCAAAAACTGGATCAGGCCACCAAACAACGCCAACAACAAGACAAGCAGCTTGAAGCACTGTCCCGTCAACTTGAATGCAACTGGACGTTAATCCGTGCCTACGAAACCTGCGGACAATTGCATGGCAATAATCCGGACGGACATCTGAAATGCTCAGCCACAGCCAAACAAAATATGGCGCAATGCCTGGAAGGTGATGAGGAAAAACAACGGTGAATATATTATTCTTACAGAGTAATAATTTGATCAGGCATATTTTGGGAAAGCGCAGCGTATAAATTAGGAAAACAACCGATGACGGCCCCTTCAACTAATTTTTTATCTATTTCTCTTTCATAACAGCATTTGTCGCAAGCCATTAATAACATGCCAGTATCCTTTGCAACTTTTGCAAGTCTTGTTCCTATTGGATCGCCATCCACCAATACATAGTTATTATCTTCGAAGAAAAACATCCCCACGACATCCACACCATGCATGCCATTTTCTAATTGCGGCAAAATCATTTGACCCAGCTTATAAGAAACTGAATGGCCTTGCGTTGAAAAAATATAGGCGACTTTCATTTTATTTTCCTTCTTTGAGTGTTTATTTTTAGTACGAAACCCAACTCACCAACCAATGCAGGAAACCGAAAACGACAACGGAGGTATGCGAAGATTATCGAATAACCGGACGAAAAACACGAGGCAATCACATGAGCACCATATCCATGGGAAACACGCACGTTGTATGGCGGAGAGGGAGGGATTCGAACCCTCGGAACTCGTGAGAGTTCACTTGATTTCGAATCAAGCCCATTCGGCCAACTCTGGCACCTCTCCGAAAAGAGCGCATAGCATACGCATTACGCAGAAATTTTCAAACACCGTCATCGCCGGGCTTTGAAAAAACGTCGCAATAAACCACTGCATTCGCTTTCCAGCACGCCACCCTCAACCTGCACCAGATGGTTAAATTGATCGCTGCCCAATAACGAAAAGGCACTTCCTGCTGCGCCCACGCGCGGATCAGTGGCACCATAAACCACACGCCCCACCCGTGCATGAATAATCGCGCCAGCACACATCACACAGGGCTCCAGGGTGACATAAAGCGTGGTATTGGGTAAACGATAATTCTTTTCCTTCAGCCCCGCTGCCCGCAGAGCCATTACTTCGGCGTGGGCAGTCGGGTCATGGTTCATCACTGGCTGGTTCCAGCCTTCGGCAATCACACAATCATCACGTACAATCACCGCGCCTACAGGGACTTCTCCTTCAATTTCGGCATGTACCGCCAGCGCCAGGGCACGCTGCATCCACTTTAAATCGTCAGCGGCAAGTATCGATGCATCAGAGACAGCGTTATCTCGGGTTTTCCCGGCCTCCCGACACTCACTATTCTCCACCGACTTATTCTCATTCGATTGTAAATGCGCCATTTTTATCATCTGACATCAATTGCTTAGCCGTTATAATGAATGATAACACCATGAAAAGTATCATATTCTGGATTTGTTGCTAACCGGACAGAATATATATCACTCACAGAGAGATCGCCCCCACTGACAAAGAACCGGCACAGACTAACATCTGCACCCGTACTCACACAGCATAACCTGATCGATAAAGCGGTAGCGATGTTCAACAAGAATCGCTCAGACTCTATGCTGGAAACTGTCTGCCATGAAGCTAAAAATATGCTGCTCAACCAACAGCTTTTTGGTAGATGGCAAGACGCTCATAGCGCTCATCGATGCACCGGGCGTGTGAGCAAAATCATTAAACAAGCGGAAATCTCACAATTCAATTGGATGTAGAAGTGAAGTTGTATCAGATAGTGTATAACAAACACTTAACCACACCCCTCATCTATTGAACTAAATTCCACGGTTAACCACTTGGAGGGTGTAATAACATTTAGATAAACATTCTGTTTTGAGTTTTTGTCGGATTCACTTGCTGGATGAGTCGCTATGACCGGAATGACATGTTGTCTTTTGCGCCTGGACCAATACAGCGTGGAGGTAAATCTTCGCAAAGCTCACCATGGACATCAAAGATCAATACAAATATTTTCTTGATCTGAAACACACTAAAAAAACTGGATATTTGATGTACCCGCAATCACAACTCATGACCACAAAACCCACTGCCGTTATTTTGTTTGCCCTGCTTTACAGTACTTTTGTCCAGACCTGTCTTGGCAACGACATCCTGTCTTTATACAACTCGCAGGCCGTGGTATTGAATGCAGAAGAGCAGGCATGGATTGATAAACACCCCGTCATTCGCGTCGCCGCAGATCCAGACTATCCCCCTTTTCAGTTCACTGATGACACAGGTCAATCAGTCGGTATCGCCAATGACTATCTGGCCATTATCGGTCAGAGACTGGGCATTCGCTTTGCGTATGTGCAACCCGATAACTGGGCACAGGCTTTGGCATTGGTAAAAGCGCGCAAGGCTGACATGGTCGCCGTAGCCACTCAAACGCCTGAGCGTTTGCAATACATGCGTTTTACTACACCTTACGTGGAATTCCCGGATGTCATTATCACACGCTCCAGCTCTGACTCGGTGTCGCTCGAACAGCTGCATGGCCAGCAGCTTGCCACCGTGGAAGGCTTTGGCATTAACGCCTTTCTACGCCGCGAGCACCCGCAAATACAACTGCACATGGCACCTACTGTTAAAACGCTACTCACCCGTATATCCACAGGTGAAGTGGGTGCCGGGGTACTGAATCTGGCAACCACAACGCATGCTATTCAGAAGTGGCAAATCACCAATCTTCATATCAGTGGTCAGACAACATTTTCATACAAACTGGCATTGGCAACACGTCAGGACTGGCCCATGCTGCACCGCTTATTACAAAAAAGTATCAATTCTATCGGTAAACAGGAACGGCAATCCATTAACCAGCGGTGGATCGCGATACAAACAAGTGTCTGGCAACCGACACGAGAGCAGATTCTCGCCTTTGTCATTGTGCTGATCGTCACCGGCTTTGTCATCACCTTGGTATGGAACCGGCAACTGAGAAAGAAGGTTGACCTCAGGACCAGCGACCTGAAACGGGCGGAAGAGGCCGCCAAGGCTGCACGCGAATCCGCCGAGCAAGCGAACCGCACCAAAACCGATTTCCTCGCCGCCGCCAGCCACGACCTGCGCCAACCCCTGCACGCCATGGGTTTGCAGATCGAGCAGTTGAAGGCATCGTTACAAGACCAACAAACGACTGAAACCCTGGCGCAACTCAGTAGCTCGCAGCTCGCCTTAAGTGACATTCTCAACGCCTTGCTCGATATTTCTCACCTCGATAGCGGCACCCTCAAACCCAATTACACTGTCTTCCCGCTGGCACGGTTATTCACCCAACTGAAGTATGACTTCACTCCGCTTGCCCGGGAGCGGGGTATCGCGCTGCGTTTTCATGCCAGCTGTGCCTGGGTTTATTCTGATGCCGCACTGCTCCACCGGATCATTGCCAATCTGGTCGACAACGCTATCAAACAGAGTCGTGCGCCTGGCGTATTGATCGGGGCTCGTAGACGTGGTGAATTATGGCGCATTGAAGTGTGGGACTGCGGCCCAGGCATTCCAGTGGAGCAACAGCAGCTGATTTTCGACAAATTCGTACAGTTAAATAATCCGGGACGCGACCGCCGCAAAGGGCTCGGATTGGGGCTCTCCATCGTACAGCGCTTGTGCCAGCTGCTTGGTCACTCATTAGACCTCGTCTCCCGCAGCGGACGAGGCACCTGCTTTCGACTGGAGGTGGCAACAGCGTCACCCCTGCCACAAAAAGGTAACAAACCTCTCCGCTACGAGCAGAGCGGTTACAGCCTGCAAGGAGCAATGATACTGGTAGTGGATGATGACCCGGAAGTGCTCACCGCCAGCCGCAAGCTGCTAACCACCTGGCAATGTGCGGTATTGTGTGCCGGTTCACTGAAGGAGGCTGTGGCCATGATAGCGGATGAAGAGGTCGATGTGATTTTGGCCGATTATCGCCTCGCCGACGGCCACACCGGCTTCGAGGTCATCGAGACATTGAACAGAAAAATGGGCAGGCAGTGCAAAGCGCTGATCATCACTGGAAATGTTGACCCAGGAGAACTGGAGAAACTTCGAAAAAGCCGTTATCCGGTACTGAGTAAGCCGGTATCCCCTGCTACCTTGCGCACCACCTTGCACCAGTTAATGATGGATTAGCCGTCGATCAATTGCAAGCGGATCGCCTCCCTCACCGTTTCCATGCGATTCTTTGTATGAAGTCGTTCAAACAGTCTGGCCAGATGTGCCTTGACCGTATGCACCGAAACATGCAATTCCCTGGCAATTTCTTTATTGGTTAAGCCTTTGCTCAACCGCTGTAACACCTGATAGCTTTTCTGACTAATCCCAATTTGCTGGCAACGCTGTTGAACTGCCACCTCATCAATCAATACCGTTGATGAAACGAACGCTTGTGGCAGATAAACCTCACCACTCTGAATGCATTGAATGGCTTGCGCCATCTGCTCCAGCTGATAAGACTTGGGGATATATCCAGCTGCCCCCGCATTGATGCAGGCATGCACTGTCTCTGGTGCTTCGCTAGAAGAAATGATAATCACCGGTATCGGAATCTTGCGCTGCCGCAGAGCGCGCATAAAAGCAAAGCCATCCAGGCCGGGCATATTCAGGTCAAGCAAGATGAATTGATACTCAGGACAGTGCTCAACCTGGCATAGCGCGTGCTCTGCCGATATGGCGCTATCAATGACAATATCACTGTGCATACGCCTGAGCAGGTCTTTCAATGCCACGATAAATGCTGGATGGTCATCAACAATCAGTACTCTCATCATAACCTGTTCCACCACTTGAACCGGGACTGGCACCCAACAAATTCTATTGAAACACCCGTGCTATCTCAAACGACGCTTGGGTAGGCACCCAAAATAGCCACATGGCTAATTTAACCCTCTGTATGGCACTGATATCCTGAATGCACCTTAATGATGCTTTTGCCCGATCAAAAATATAGGGCAGCTGAGCAGTAGAGCGAACCGAGATCAACAAGAGACCTACCCCGATGCGTACTATAATAACATTGAAACCTTTAGCTTCACTATTATTGATAACCACCTTTCTGACTGGGTGTGGTGGTGGCAGCGATAGCAATGATGGAGCCCCCGGCAATGTGGCTGCCGACTTTGATGGTGACGGCCTGAGCGATGCTGCTGAAGTGCAAATCTATGGCACCAATCCGCAGGATGCGGATACCGACGGTGACGGGTATAGCGATGGCGAAGAAGCCTTGACCCTTGGTGTCGGCAGCAACAACCCCTATTTTTTCAACCCGCTAGTGGCAGATTTGCCGACTCTGAAGGTAGAGATCACCAGCATCCCTGACATCGGATATGACTTTGTTGACAGCAGTGGCACCACTCAAACCGGCAGTACGACCCGCTCGCAATCCACCTCAACCTCAACATCCACCAGTTTTGGCACCAGCGTCACCGTGGGGGTTGAGGCGACTGCGGAAGTCAGTGCCAGTGTCACTGGGCCAAGCGCCAGTGCTTCGGTCACTGCCTCCATGGAGTCCACGGTCAGTTTTGATACAACCGCAACCACTGAGAATGAAAATACCTATTCGCAAATGCAGTCGGAAGGGATTGAAAACAGCACTACATGGAATGGTGGCACGGTTGATCTCACTGTCAAGATATCCAACCCCGGGCACATCGCCTTCACACTGAATAACCTGACTTTGTCAGCCACCAAGGCTGCTGATGGCCAGCAGCCCTTTCAGCCTTTGGCCACGCTGAGCTATCCCGCCTTTACCCAGCAAAGCCTTGCCGGTGGGGATGTGGTGGATAATCTGATTTTTGAGAATCGCGATTTAACCCTGCAAGACACACGCACCATGTTGACTGCGGCACGCTCCCTTACCGTCAAACCAGCCCTTTTTGAAATCACTGATATCAGCGGCACCCCTTTTGTGTTTACCCAGGAAGGCGTCGATGCGCGCACGGCAAAGATACTGATCGATTACGGTCCCTATGCCGAAACCGAACTGTACCGGGTAGCCGTAAATTCCGATAACAATAACCCAGGCAAAAAACTCAATGAAATTTTGACCGGTATCCTGGAGGTACCCTACACCACCGAGGTGGCCGGCCTGAATACCGTACGCAATCTGCCATCCTCCACGCCCAATGGCACTGCACGCTGGGTCATAACCAAGCGCTCGGATCTGGGTCAGGGGGATATAGAGACCGTCTATGACCCGCTTGCAGCGGACTATAACGTGGCGGATATCATGGTCAACGCCGCTGACGAAATCTTGCTGGTTTATCTGGAAGATGCGGATGGCGACGGACTCGGCTACCGCGAGGAAATCGTCAACGGCACCGACCCGAATGACGGCGACACCGACAATGACGGCATCAGCGACTATGACGAAGTGCGCGATGGCTGGACAGTCACCGCCATCAACCAGATCGATGCAAACCGCTATCCGGCCAAAGTGTTTTCATCGCCCGTTTCTTCTGATTATGACAGCGACTCTGTGTCAGATGCAGATGAAAAAGCACGTGGTCTTGACCCCTATAATGCCGATACCGACGGCGACGGCATCAATGACAATCTGGACAACAACACCGCTGGCGCAGCCCTTACCAACAGTTTGATTGTCGAGCGTATTAACGCCACCACCGTCAGAGTCAGCGGCACGGTGTCGGCCAATGCCCCGCAAACCTTGGCCAATGTCACCCTAGATTGGGGCGATGGCAGCACGCCTGAAACCTTTAATGGCGGCAGCAGCAAAACCATCTACCCGCCGGATCATGTTTATGACTCGCCGGGTAATTACACCATCACCCTGACGCTGGAAGACGATGCCACGCCTACGTCCAACACCCTGACACAAACGGCTCAGGTGGTGCTGACAGAGTCCACCCGTATCGTGGATGGTATTTTCGGCTGGAGTTCAGGTTGGCGCATTGCGCAGCATATCCGCAAGGCAGTGGATTTGAATCAGGATGGCTACGACGACTTTATCGGCGTGGCCAATGGCGACACGCTGGTTATGCTGGGATCTGCCAACGGTTTGTCTGCAAGCTATGAGCAGTGGTCAGTGGGCAACTGGGGTGCCAACATATATTCCGGTGTTGAAACAGAGCCACGTTTCTTTGTCGATATCGACAAAGACGGCGATCTGGATATCGTCGGCATCAAGGCCAGCTCTGATACCGTGCGCTATAGCCTGAATAATGGCAGCGGCTTCGACGACCCCGTGGACTGGATTGTGGGCATCGGCTGGCACAGCACTTACGACAGCGCATTCCTTGTGGATGTGGATAAGGATGGCTATCCAGACTTTGTGCATGCCAAACGCAATAGCCCGCGTCAAATCGTGGTCTACACCTCCACCGGGGCCAGCCTTGGCCACTCAACCGCCATTGTCAATAACAACGCTTGGAGCAGTGCCTATCCCAACCGCAACAAGTACCCCATTATCGCCAGCGACATCGACGGCGATGGCTGCACCGATTTACTGTTGTACGGCGAAACGGCAACCTACTCACTCAAATCCGATTGTGATGGCAGCTTCAGCCGCTGGGATGGTGAAACGAGCGGCAACTGGACAAACCTGTGGGCCAATACCTATGCCTACGCCAATGGCTGGCGCACCGAGCTGCATGTACGAGAGATGGTCGATATGAATAACGACGGCCTGCCCGATGCTATCGGCTTTGCCAATGCCAATGTCTCTGTGGCCATCAACAAGAGCACACCGGGCAACCCTGCTTTCGAGTTTTCCACTTGGTCAAACCAATTTGTGGCCAACCAAGGCTGGGCGATGGAAAAAACCGTCGCCGGCCGGCGCTGGTTTGGCATACATCCTCGCTATCTTGCGGATGTGGATGGCGATGGCTTCAAGGATATTGTCGGCTATGCCTCAGGGGGTGCCTATATGGCCACCAATAGACTCGGCATCGATAATACGCGCGGTTTTACCAGCCAATGGCAGGGCGCGCCGGATTTTAATGTCAGCACCAGCACCGGCACGGCTTGGTGGGAAAACTACAGCTGCGCCACCTATACCAATTGCCGTGAATACTTTCCGCGCCTGGTGGGGGACTTCAATGGCGATGGTCGTGCGGATTTTCTTGGACTGGATCAAACGGGAATGATGTACCAGCCTGCGACTTATGTGACGCAGTTTCAGTAACCCGCAAATCCGGAGGCAAACGCTGCGAGCCATGGAGAGCAAAGCGGAGGCGAATGGTCCGCGATAGTCGCCGCTCCATTTCATACTCGGAATCCGGCAGGCTCAGCCTGAAGGGTGGGGAGGATGAAATGGAGCTATAGGCGGCGTAGAGTCATTGTGGGAGTATTCTTGCTCTGCGAACCAACGGGGCATAAGGCAAGGATGCGGAAATCCACCCCTCATGGTATCACCGTTTTTTACCTTGCTGCCTGATTGTTGCCGTTGATTTTCGTCAAGGCAACGCCTCACCTGCTAAAGAAAACCTAGAATTTATTAAACAGTGTCAGCAATCCCTTCCCAAAGGCTGCACCATCGATGCACTGCGTATTGATAGTGCAGGCTATCAGGCCAAAATAATCAAGCACTGCGATGATGAAGAGGTTCTCTACGCGATTCGAGCCAAGAGCAATGCCACTATAAAAGCCCAAATAAAAGAACTCTGCGAGTCAAGCTGGCAGCCGCTGCTAGATAAGCAAGGTGACCCCATAAAAGGGCAGAACACATTCCGAACGTCGCATTGCATCGGGGATTACGAAAAGCCGTTTACGCTCATCATTCAGCGCAAAGCCATTCAAGGCCAGGCGGCTCTTGATCTGGAACTGCAAGCAGGCGGCTCTTGATCTGGAACTGCAAGAAGATGCGGAAGAGATCAGTATCGGCGGTTACATTTACCGAGCCATTGCCACTAATCAAGAGAGTTGGAGCGATAGTGAGATTGTTCGCTGGTACAACCAGCGGGCCGAGGCAAACGAAAACCGCATCAAAGAACTTAAACTGGATTTTGGCGGGGAGACACTGCCTTGTTCAAATCTTGAGGCCAATGGCCTGTCGTATAACTTATTTGCGTTAATGCGACAACTGTTACCCGAAAAGCTCCCCCATCACCGTTGCATGACAATACGTTGGCGCTTATATGCCATGGCTGCAAAGGTTGTTAAAACAGGGCGGCGGCTTTACGTGAAGTTACAGAACAAGAATCAGACGCTGTTAGCCGAAGTATTATCTGCGTTAAGGAGGTTCGAACCGCCGCCGATTTAAAAACAAAAAAATCACTGACAGCCGCCGACAGGATAGTTGCGTCTAAAAACTGGAAATACCCCATCAAGTACTACTTGAGGTCTCGTTTTTCACTCCGTCGCAAGGTTTTGTTGGCTTTCTTGGGCGTGCTCAGTGAAAAAAATCACTTTTCAGCCCCGGGATAGCAAGGCTGGAGTTCTATCTGGGGATTTGGAGCATTCCAAAAACTGCTGTACTTGCGTAGTAAGGCACACGGGTTATGCCTGTCTATTTCAGATGGCGTTGTGGATCCTGGCGGCCATGTAGTATACGGATGATTTCAACCGTGTTCGCGGTCACACGGTAAAACAGGGTATGGCTTCCTATTGGAAGGCTTCCGGCTTCTGGCAGGAGTTCGTTGCGCTCGGTGCCCATAAGCGGTTGATGGGTCAGCAGCCAGAATTGGTTCTTTATTGTGGCCAGGTATCTTTCGGATTGTGCCAGCCTCCACTGTCGCAAGCCGTATTGGTAAATGTCTTTGAGGTCATTTTTAGCGACTGGCGCAATGACAAACTGATGGGACGCCATGAAGGTCAGCGCTTGATATCGTCAAACAAGGTGTCGAGCGCCGATCTTGATTCGATTGCGATACCTTTCCCTTGATCCAGTTGGTCTATTCCGACTTTCAGCTGCTCGCGAAGTCGAGTCAGTTTGATCTCGTGAATCCAGTCTTCATGGGTTTCCATAAAGCGGAGTGCCTCACGGATGACTTCACTGGCATTGTTGTACAGGCCTGTTTCCACTTTGGCTTTAACGCGAGATTCCAGTTCGGGCGTTAATGAAATATGCATAATGGCCTCCGAGCATAGATCCTTTCGCAAAGAATGCCAGGTGGAAATACAAAGATTGTCAATGTTTGTATTTATGGGTCGTGGAGCCTGGCTTTGCTGTCTGGCAGTGTTCAATCGGCAATTTTTTCGAGCATTTTGAAGGATTTCTGAGCATGGTATTGTTGTTTAGCAGGAAAATAAGTCATTGAAAATAAAAGCTAAAAATGGCTTATTTACAATAAAGAGCGGGGGTAGCCAGAACTGGTCAGCAAGGTTTGGCACTGGCTGGCATTTCGGCCGAGGCTTCAAGATATCGCAACTGGGTGACAGACTGTGCAAATATCCAGTATCGCAAGAATGCGACGCGACGCATGGCTCGCGCCACAGCGGCCAGGATAGCCACCCGGGAACGGAATGCCGAGAACAGCTGCCTGGCTTCAGACGCAGTGGACAACGACCCGATGAATCAACTGCCGGATATTCGATCACCTACCGCATTACCGTCGGCCCGCAGGCAGGGTGATAAGGTGTTCAGTTGTCAGTAGCTGCTGGACGAGGGTGAAAAGAGCGTTTCTTCTTTACTATACGAGATTCAGCAGGATGCCCCGGTTTCTCGACTGTTTTCCCCAATGCGCCAGTTGTTCTCGTAAGATGATTTTGGTAGCGTTGGATGTCAGTATCCAGAGGTATGATCAGGCGATGAATATTGTATTGGTAGAAGATGACGCAGATCATCTGAATACCTACAAGCAGCTTTTGCTGGCAGCAGATGATGTTGCCCGGGTCGATGCGTTTTCCTCTGCGGCAGCGGCCATGCGGCACCTGGATGCCGTGTCAGCGGATATCCTGTTGACGGATTTGCACATGATGGGCACCTCCGGTATCGATCTGATCAGCCGCGTCAAGGCACAGGGCAGGGGTATCGAGATCATTGCCCTTACTGCCGACAAGACGGTTGAAACGGCAATTCGTGCCTTCAAGGCCGGTGCCACGGGGTATATCCTGAAGACAGAGGCACCCGAGGAAATGATCAATACGCTAAGGGAAATCGTTTCCGGTGGTTTTCCCATGAGCCCGGATATTGCTCACCTCCTCATTCAGGAATATCAGTACGCGCCGGCAGGGCCGCAGCAGCTGCTCAGCCAGCGGCAGATGGAAATATTGCGGGATGTCGAGGCGGGGTATCCGTACAAGCGTATCGCCGAGCGCATGTCCATCAGTGTCAACACCGTGCATAATCATATCCGCGCCATCTTCGACAAGCTTCACGCCTCGAACAAGCAGGAAGCCATCAACAAGGCTCATGAGCAGGGATTGCTCTGAGGAATCGGGGAGCCTATCCAAAAAACCGCCGGGTACGCGCCTGAACGTCTTTCTCATCGAAGGGCTTCTGGATGAAATCGCTCGCGCCCCGGGCGAGGGCCCTCTCCCGCATGCCGGATTCGCCGCCGCCTTCGAAATTGGAGGATACCAGCACAACCGGGGTATGACGGCCCGCTTGCCTGGTCTGGTAATGGCGCAGAAATTTCCAGCCGTCCATGCCCGGCATGCAGATGTCGCATAGGATCAACGCTATCTGCTCGGGCTCGGCGCCGTCGATGGCCTCCAGCGCCTCTTCCGCTGTCTCGTATTCCAGGCAGGCGATGTCCGCAATGCCTCGCAGACAGTGTTTGACGATGCGGCGATGCGCGGCCTGGTCATCGATGATCACGGCGCTCAGGGTGGCGGCCGGCAGCGTGATGCGAAAGGTAGAGCCTGATCCGGGCGTGGAGGTCACGGTAATCTCGCCACCGTGCGCCTTGATGATTTCATGGCTGTAGGCCAGCCCCATGCCGGTTCCCTGTTCGCCTGCCGTCCCTTGCGTGGAAACGATGTCAGCCGATGAAAACAGTTCGCCGATGCGCTCATTCGCTATGCCAATACCCTGGTCGGCAATGGCAAGCGAGGTGGCATCGTCGGGCGCGAAGATACGCACCGTGCCGCCGCTGTTGCTGAACTTGATGGCATTGGAAAGCAGGTTTTGCAGCACCTGCCCGAACAGAACCGGGTCAGCGAATACCCGGTTTTTCTCCGGCACATCGTTTCTGAGCACAATCCCCTTGTCTTTGGCCAGCGACCTGGATACGTCGATTTGTGCGGATACGACTTGCTGCAGATGCAGAAATCGAGGTGTGATTTTTGTATACCCTGCCTGTATGCGGCTCAGGTCGAACAGCGCATCGATGAAGCCCAGCAGGGCAGTCACGGAACGTTCGGCGCGTTTTGTCATCGCCCGTCTTTCGTCTGCGCCCAGCTTGCCCTTGTCGGCTCCCAGCAGGCCGAGAACATGCCGGGTATGCGCCAGCGGTGATTTGATGTCATGGGACAGCAGCGACAGAAACCGGTCGCGTGATTTCACCGCGATCTCGGCCGTTTCCTTGGCCTGCCGGTATTGTTCGGTACGGGTCGTTACCCTGGCTTCCAGCGATTCGGCAAGTGCCACCAGGCGTTTCCCCCTGCGTACAATCTTTTCCTGCATGGCATTGATGCTGTCAACAATGTGATCCAGCTCCCGCTCACCTGTTCTGGCAATGGCAACGACCTGCTCCTGCTCGCCAATCCTGTCGATGCCGCTGCTGATCGCATTCAGGGGCGTGATCAATGATGACTTCAGGAAGCGGGAGCCAAACAGAAAAGCCAGCGCCACCGCAGCCAGCAGAAAGAACCCGGACAGCACGATGATCTCCCGCTGGTAGCCCGCCAGCTGGTCAAGCCGGTAACTCACCCGGGATACCACATCATAGGTATAGTCCGTCCCCTGTGTCTGCGGCGTGAATTTCTGATAGGCAATCAGCAGCTCGCCATCGCGCAGCTCGACCTTGTGTTGTGTGTGTAGCCTCTGGGCGATGCCGGGTGGCATTTTGTTGCCCCTGCGCAGCAAGGACCATTGATCCCCATCGTGCAGGATGAACAGATCGATCTCCACCAGATTGTGAATGGCCTCGATGTTTTTGCCGAAAAAATCGCCAAACAGAAAATCCCGGTATTGCACCGATGTCGTTCGTGCAATGTAGTCGCCAAGATCGACGGATATTTCAAGAATATAATCCGTACCCCGCGGGCTGTAGTAGGCGTACTTGTTGTACGCGCCTGTTTTTACAGAAGCCGACACCCGGTCGAAAAAGACCTTGCCCTTGCCGTAGATGTTTTCCAGGTGGCGCGCCATTTCGGCATTGAGCCCCTTGAGGTCCAGCCCCAGGTCGGGCGTGAAGGTGGTATTGACCACCACACCGGCACGGTTCAGCAGATAGACCTCATCGAAATGATAAGCGGCGGCGTGGGAGCTTAGCGTCGTTGGTTTGATCCCGGTCAGTGGTTTGCCTGTGGCCAGCAAATCGTCCAGCAACTTCGGCAGGTTTTCCCGGATAGCCCGGTTCAGTGGCTGCTCCTCCCGGAGCATCAGGGTGTCGAAACTGGTGAACTTGTTTACCAGCAGCTTCTGGATGTCGGCGATATTCTGACGATACATCGTCTCGATTCGTTGCAGGGAAAGGTAGCCAATGCCCAGCGCGAGACTGCCCGCCGCAAACAGAATGCTCGATAACAGGATAAGAATGAGCTTGCGTTCCACCTGACAGATATTCCCCTTGTGAAGTCTGCGGCATTTTTTGCTGCGGGAAACGGGACGCGGCCGCTACCGGCCGCTCACAGCAGCGGCCTGTGGCATCAGCATGGTACTCGTAGCATGGTTATTTTTGACTATTTGCCCAGCGCCATTCCCCAGCTAGCACTGCGGGAATATTCCGCATGATACGCAAATTACGGCATCAGTAAATGCCTCGCCTCACCCAAATTCGTCTGTCTCTTGTGTTTCCAACGATAACGCAGCCCATCAAATATTATCAGAGGGTTTTGTGCCTGTGTCTTCTGCTGTTTGGCGCGGCACTGCAGAACCTGGCGCAAGCCGCCTCGCCGCGTTTCGCCCTTGTGTTGAATGAAGGCAGTAATGTCATGAACATCTTCATCGTGGACGACGCATCCGGTCAACTCGTCCGCCATGGTTCTGTCACGTCACCACGGGCACCGCGCCGCAATCGGTCACGGTGGATCCCTCGGGCCAGTTCGCCTATGTGGCGAACAATGGCTCGAACGACATCTCGGTCTATACCATCGACCCGACCAGCGGCGCATTGACCGCCGTGGGCACAGCTGTTGCGGCGGGAACAAGTCCATTGTCCGTCGCGACCACGAATGCGGGCGTGCTGACAACGCTGACGACCGGCACTGATACCAGTCCGCCGGTGATCACCAGCCTGCTGTTCAGCGCCTTTCACCTGGTTTTCCACGCGCCGCTGTGAGCCATTGCAGTATTTTTTTCATCCCTGGTGTTTGGTTATTTTCGTGATCGGCATGACAGCCTGACAGCGCCCATCGTGCTGCATTGTTTTTACAACAGTGGTTATTTTCTTCTCTATCCACCGCTGTAAAAAAAACGATGCATGGTTATTTTTGACTATTTTCCGTTGCCCTTTTCCCCATTAAGGTTGTCAGGCGTATCCCAAAATACCTATAAACACGGACTGCGGAGCTGAAAAAAATGTCTTTTACCGATAATCGAATGGGGCCAATCCTGCTTGGTGTTTCACTATTGTTTCTGTCGGCTTGTGGCGGAGGTGGTGGCGGTGGTACGCCCGTCAACCATGTCGCCCCGGCCGCGGCCACACCGACCCTGAGCTTTGTCCCGGGCAAGATATTCCGCTTTAGCTGGAGCGATTCCACCGGCGCCACCTTCTACCGCCTGCTGGAAAACCCCGATGGTGCCTCCGGCTTTACCCAGGTGGGTGGCGACATCGCCCAGGGTCAGCAGACATTCGATCTCGTACAGAGCGTGCCGTTGTACGAGCGCCTCAACGCCCAGTATCAACTGCAAAGCTGCAACAGCATCGGTTGTACTGATTCCAGTACCATTACGGTCAACAACAGCCTCGCCGGTGCCGTCAGTTATCTCAAGGCCAGCAACACCGATTCCGGTGACTGGTTCGGCGTTGCCGTGGCACTGAGTGACGATGGTAATACCCTTGCCGTGGGTGCCTACAGAGAAGACAGTGCCGGTGCCAGCGCCGGTGAGGCTGACAACAGCGCGCAAGACAGCGGCGCAGTCTATGTCTTCGCTCGAAGCGGCAATGTCTGGAGTCAGCAGGCCTGGCTCAAGGCCGGCAACGCCGAGGCAGATGACTTCTTCGGTGTTTCGGTCAGTCTCAGTGCCAATGGCGATACCCTGGTGGTCGGTGCCAGCGGCGAAGACAGCAACGCCACCGGCATCAATGGCAACCCGGCTGACAACACCGTGAGCGACAGCGGCGCGGCCTATGTTTTTACCCGCAGCAGTGGTGCCTGGACCCAGCAGGCCTATGTCAAGGCCAGCAATCCCGGTGGTACCGACTGGTTCGGTCATGCCGTGGCGTTGAACGACGCGGGGGATACCCTGGCAGTAGCGGCATTTGCCGAAGACAGTGACGGCATCGGTGTCGGTGGCAACCAGACCAGCAAAACAGTCATCAGCAGCGGTGCGGTTTATGTCTTTACCCTGAATGGTGGCAGCTGGAGCCAGCAGGAATACCTCAAGGCCAGCAATGCCGGCGCGGGTGACGAGTTCGGGCGTGCATTGACGCTCAGCGCCGATGGCAATACGCTGGCGGTGGGCGCTTCCGGCGAAGACAGCGCCGGCAACAACGAGGCCGACAACACCACGGAAAGCGCTGGCGCGGCCTATGTTTTTGTTCGTGACACCAGTGGTGTCTGGACACAACAGGCCTGGTTCAAGGCCAGTACCGCCGAGGCCACTGACATCTTCGGTTTTGCGCTGGCCCTGAGCGGTGACGGCGACACGCTGGCAGTGGGCGCTATGCGTGAAGACAGCAACGCCATCGATATCAGTGGTGACCAGAGCGATAACAGCGTGGCCGACAGCGGCGCGGCCTATGTCTATACCCGGAGCGGCGGCAGCTGGAGCCAGCAGGCCTATATCAAGGCCGGCAATACCGGTGCCGGTGATGGCTTTGGCATAACCCTGGCCCTGAGCAGCAACGGCGATACCCTGGTGGTGGGCGCCAATGGTGAAAACAGCATGGCAGCCGGACTGGCCGGCGACCAGAGCGACAACGCATTCGACAATGCTGGTGCCGCCTATATGTTTACCCGTACTGCCGGTGTTTGGAGCCCATCGGTTTATATCAAGGCCAGCAACCCCAATGCGGGTTATTTGTTTGGCACGGCGCTGGGCCTGAGCGCCGATGGCGACACCCTGGCGGTGGGTGCCCACGGCGAGGCCAGTGGTGTTGACGGAGACCAGAGCGACACATCGACGCCCGGCAGCGGCGCGGTGTATCTGTATTAGGGGCTGATTAGGTGCCATGGGTTAGTGCCCATGGCAGTCCCTGCCTGTTTTGGCCATCGCCCCGGCAACTGTGCTTATCGGGGGCGATGGTTTGCTTGTAGTTCAGTTGTTCTGGAGTAACGTAATGCCTTGCCTCACCTGAATTTGTCTATCTCTCGTATTTCCAAGGATAACGCAGCCCATCAAATGTTATCAGAGGGTTTTGTGCCTGTGTTTTCTGGTGTTTGGTGCGGCACTACCGAACCTGGCGGAAGCCGCCTCGCCGCGTTTCGCCTTTGTATTGAATGAAGGCAGTCAGGTCATGAACATCTTCACGGTGGACAACGCATCAGGCCAGCTTATCCGCCATGCTTCTGTTGCCACGGGTACCGCGCCGCAATCGGTTACGGTGGACCCTTCAGGCCGCTTTGTTTATGTGGTCTGAAGGGGTTCCAACGATGTTTCGGCCTATGCCATCGATGCGGCCAGCGGCGCCGTGACGACCATCACGGGTTAGCCCTTTACGGCGACGGGAATGACGGGCGAGACGTAAGCCAGCTACAAGCAGGGGAATCTTGAAATCGCAATCAGGGTGATGATTTTTGTAGCAATTACCAACAATTTCTGAACATGGTATTTTTTGCAGAGTACTTGACCGCTCTTGACTGCGCAGCTAGCATGGAACCCTGTCGTTCTAGGAGAAAAGGTGCTGGCGTGCAATCAAGGACCGTGGACACGATTTCTGGTAGCCGGGCCAAAAGCCCACTCAAATCTCCGAAATCACGATAGGGTCGCCGCAACGCTCCGCAATTATTCGCCTTTGTCCAGGGAGGACTATGGGTGCCGTAGCCCCACTACAACAAATCGCGGTCATCATCGCGACGAGCAACCGTTTCAGCTTGCTGGCAAACCGATCGCTCCCATCAGTTAAGGCGCAAACGCGCTGCCCCGACTTCCTCCTCGTTGTCGATGACTCAGCTGCTGAAGCCAGAGCTGCCAACGCCCACCTCGTTAGATCGCAGGCACTGGGCAACTGTGAAGTCCGATACATTGAAAACGAGCGTACAGAAGGTGCGAGCGGCGCATGGAACACCGCCTTGGATTTTCTTGCAGGCGAGGTTGATGACCCCGGCTGCATGTTCGTCGCGATCCTAGATGACGACGACTGTTGGGCCCCCGACTATCTCGACCGTTGTGTCACCATAGCTCGTAAACAGCGGCTCGATATGGTGGCAGCTGATCTGTGGCGATTCGAGTCGGTTGGCGGGCAGCCGTTGCCCTGCAAAGCGCCTAATACGTTGAATACCGAAGACTTTCTGACTGGCAATCCGGGGATACAGGGATCCAATCTCTTCGTGCGACTATCCTTATTGCTGGCAGCAGGTGGATTCGATGAGGCACTTCGCAGCACAACCGACAGAGACCTGTGCATCCGCATCGCTGACTTGGGCACAATTCGCTATGGTCCGCTTCCCATCGCCCTGGTAGAGCACTTTGCAGAGGCGGAACGTTCACGGCTTAGCAGCCGGGGCTCGCAGGACAAAACCGATGGCTTGGCAGCATTTTGGCGCAAGTATGTCGGTCGCATGAGCAACGACCAGAGACAAGTATTTTCAAACCGCACGAAAACCCTCTTCGATTGGCGTCCACTCGATGACAGAGAAGCGTCTCGCTCCCATGCAGACACTTCCAAAAAGGCATTGGTACTGGGTCTGATTGTTGACAATAACCGCCCGGAGAAACTGCGAGAAATCGTGCACGAGCTAGCGTGCTGGCAAGATGACACCTTGGTCGGGCTCGACTTCGTCTTGCTTGAACGCGGTCGTCGATGTGGTGAGCGTGATCTCATCAATGAGGCAGCCACTCTGCTACGTGATGCTGGAGCCGGTTGTTTCAGATTCTCGCTCGAGCTGCAAAACGAGCACTTCATGAATGAGCCGTTTCCTCGAAATGACCTGAATGCAGCTCGTCACCCGACCGAATCACACCGAGAGTTGCTCTGCCTGTACTGTGCCCAGGTCGCATCGTCCCGCATCGGGACTGAAGTCTGGCTCGCAGAAGGAACCGTACGCAACGCACCGGGTCCGGTGTCGCTTCCCAGTCGGGCACGTTCGGCTGTTGGGCCGGGGCTCCGAGGCTGTCGTCTTCACCGACGAGAACATCGTCTACAAATGTATCGACTACTGGAAGACCAGGATGCCTCAATCCCAGATGGCGTTCCTCAAAGAACAGGTCGGCCGCTGGGCGCATATGCCGGGTCTCGAAGACGGGCCATGGGCCGTGCTCACCTACGACTATGAGCCGAGCATACCCTACAACGGGGGCAGGGAGGCTGACCTGATTCGTCTTCTCAATAGCTGCTGTGAGGTAAACATCGTCTGCAACAATTTACACCCGAAGAACCTCATCGTTACACAGTCGGGTGTGAAACTGATCGATTACGGGTTAGACATCCGGCCATGGAGCACTCTCGGTTTCGAGCACATGGCACGCAGAGCGTTCCTCACATGCAGGCACGCAGCACACCCGAACCTTCAATCTCTCATGCGGCAGGTGCTGACTGACGTGCGATTACCGGAAATGGCCGGCTACCCGGAATTCCGGGCGAAGTTGAACGTAGCGTCAAATCGGCTTGAGCCCCCGCACCCTTTACCAGACAGCATCAGTAAAATATTCGTTCACCCTCCGCTGCGGCTCTACGTAGGCATCATCACCTCTGAGCCGTCGATACTCAAGCCTCTGCTGGATGGACTCGTGTCGTTATCGGCAAGCAAGGCCATAGAGAAACTGGCGGTATTCGTCCTGGACAACGCTAGCCCACCAGGTGAACTCAGCGCCATACTTCGAGAGGTACGTCAAGCGGGCCTGGATGTCGCCATCATTGATCATGAAAGACAGCACCTCGATGCAGACGCAGGTGGGTTTGGCGCTGCTCTTCGAAACAGACCTCAAGGACAAGTCGGGATTGCCATGGCCCGGACGATGCTGCAGCGATACCTCGGCGCGGTGCTGGCCGCAGACACCAGTTCGTTCGGATGGGTTCTGGACGACGACATGCGGGTGGATGTACAGACTCACTCCTATCTACAGTGGCTTCCCGCATTCCGCGAGCAGGGAGTCGACGCGCTCATCGGCGCCTACGAAGGCGCATCACCCAATCCACCACTCAACGGGCTCAGGGTTCAGCTCGTCGATCTGCTGCACAACCTCCACTGGCTGCGGAACCTCCCTGATGACATGGTTCTGCCCGACCGAACAGCCGAGAACGCTGTCCTACGCGCACGATATCCCGACTACTACTACGATCTCTCCCGGAAGCACGCCGGTCACCTGGAGATGCCACACTGGCTGGAGCCTGCTTTTCCCGGTGAAACCGTGAAAGCCGCCTACTCCCGCCTGCTAAACAGTGCAATTGGTCTCCTCAACGGGAATCCGATCACGCGCCCGATCATCGCAACGCCGCCCTCCGACCCGCTGGTATCAGCAAAAGACTCCGTGAACCGCGGCGGCTCTACCTTCATCCTGAACCACCGCGTGCTATCCGAGACACCCAACACTATCACTACCGTCCATGGCAAAGAGGCAAGACGCTCCGACATGGTCTGGGCGATCGTGAATCGCCACTACCGCCGTATGATCATCAAGGCGGTGGCGTTTCCGATTCACCACGTCGGCAGGGTTAACCTGGCTCCAAACCTCAACCTCGAGAAGGTTCGGGGTGAGATCATCGGCTCGACGCTCTATGCCGGATTGACGGCATTCCTGCGCACACAGCCTGGCCACGAACTGGACTTCACGCGCAAGGAAATGGACGAGGTTTGCAGCCTCGCCAACCTTCACTTGGCTCGCCGGTGGCGCATGCTCAAACAGAGTTTTCATCGTATCTCCGGACTCAGACAGGCGATCCAAAATTTAGTGCATCCCGAAGAGTTGCGGGAACTGGTCTGTTACCTTGATGAGTGGTTCACGCCGGAAAGTTTCGATTACCTGCGCTCCAGTGTTGAAACCCATGACAAGAACGATATCAGGGACTTCCTGGGTTCATTGAGGACTGTAGCGGATGACTACGCACGCACGACCGTTAATATCGACTTCATTCAGGATCAACTGCGGGCACAAAGAGACACCATGACAGAGGAACTGACGGGATGAATGTCCAAAACATACTCAAGAACTGGTGCGTCCTCCCCACTCCGATGGGAGAATTCCGAATGTACGATTCCGATGACGAACATACCCGCATCATTTCCTTCGGAGCTTTTGAACATCTGGGCACCGAACCACTCCTCCGTCTGCATTCGTCCTGCCTTGCCTCGGAGGTATTCGGTGCCCTTGATTGTGATTGCGCTGACCAGCTGCGCGAAGCGATGAAGCTTATCGCTTCGGAGGGTCGAGGCTTGGTCGTGCATCTGCATCAGGAAGGGCGTGGGCAAGGCCTCTCTCACAAAATCCAGGCGATCCACAGAATGCAGCGAGATGGCCTCGACACCGTGGAGGCATTTGATGCCCTCGGGCTGAAGCAGGATATGCGAAGTTATGACGAAGCAGTGCACCTGTTGCACCATCTCGGTATCTCGAGCGTGCGCCTGATCTCCAACAATCCACGCAAGGTTCGCTACCTGCAGCAGCACGGTGTACGCGTCACGATGGTGAGCACACATCCCATAATCAGGCCGGAGAACGCCGAATATCTAAAGACGAAGAACACCAAGCTTGGGCACCAGCTACCGCTTGAGGTCAATGGCCGCCTGAATGGCGCAATTCACTTCTACCACTCCGACCAGCCCTGGGGAGAGTTGTCCAACTTTTCACGACACGCAGTCTTCATCCAGGGGCGTGTATGGCCGACGGTCGAACACTTCTACCAGGCACAGAAGTTCACGGATATTCCACACGGAGAGTCCATTCGCTGCTGCGAGACACCAATACTTGCGAAGATCCGTGCGACCGCCCTCACAGAGGAGCACCGCCATCTGGACTGGCCGACCGTGAAAGAAGCGGTGATGCTCGAAGGTCTGCGAGCAAAATTCAGCCAGCACCCCGATCTGGCAAAGCTGTTGCTAAGCTCCGGTGATCGTCTCCTGGTCGAGCATACACGGAATGATACCTATTGGGGTGATGGCGGAGACGGCAGCGGCAAGAACCGGCTCGGCCATCTCCTTATGCAAGTTCGAACAGAGCTTCGCCGCCCCCCCCGAAAGCGAACAGGACTCAAACTGAGGGGGGGCTTGGCATGTGTGGTATCATTCTACTCTCCGGTCCCAACGCAGCGTCCAGGCTGCCTGAATGCCTGAACCGACTGCGCCACCGGGGGCCGGACGACCAGGGCACATGGCTCGACGGCGACGTAGCACTCGGGTTCGCTCGACTGACCATCAACGGTGACAGCATTGTCGGGCACCAGCCGCACCTGCACGCTGGCCTGGTCGGAGTCATCAACGGTGAGATCTACAACCACTGGGAGCTGAGGCACATGCATGGCCTGCCGTCGTCCGAGTGTGACACAGACGTTGTCCTTCCCCTCCTGGCTCGCAATGGCCCGCACGCCATCGACGAGCTTGACGGTTTCTATTCGGCAGTCATACTTCAGACGCGCGCACGAGAAGCGCTATGCCTCCGTGATCACATAGGGAAGAAGCCACTGTTCGTAGGGCTATCATCGACTGAGATTTTCATCACCAGCGAGTTAAAAGTGCTCGACGAGTGCACATGGTTCAAGTCCCTGCCATGCGGGGTTTCCAAGGTTAACCTCGACAGCGGTGAGGTCGTTCAAATTGCTGCCCACCGCCTGGCTGCCTCCGACCTGGATCTGGCAAACGCCTTTGCGCAGGCCGTGAGCAAGCGGATGCCTGGCCCAGAGCAACCCGTGGGCGTGTTTCTGAGCGGGGGTCTGGATAGCTCACTCGTCGCTGCCTTCGTATCACGTCTCCGCGACGACGTCACCTACTTCACCCTGGGCAACTCGGGGGATCACCCAGCTGTAAAGGCTGTGGCCACAGCCCTCAGGCTTGACGATGTGCGTGTACTTCCGCTCCCGCAACCCTCGCAACTCCCTGCACTCATCCGTGCCGTCGTCCATGCGACGGAGAGCTTCAACCCGTCCATCGTGAGCAACGGCCTCGCCACCTACCTGCTCGCCCAGGCAGCGCATGAAGCGGGTATCAAGGTCGTCCTGACAGGAGATGGTGCCGACGAGTTCTTCGGTGGCTACCACTCATTCCGTGCGCAAGACCCATGGTTCGAAGTTCGGAAACAGCTCATCGACGACATGCAGTTCACGGAGCTCCGCCGCCTCGACATGAGCTGCATGGCACACAGTGTCGAGCCACGGTGCCCGTTCCTGGATCGGTCTGTACGCGCCATCAGTAATGGTCTCAGCTACCGTGAGCTCTATGACGAAGGTGAGAACAAGGTGGCATTGAGGCGTGGCTTCAAGGGGCTGCTTCCGCCCGAGATTCTCCACCGCCAGAAGACCTCCTTCGACGTGGGAAGTGGCATCCGGGGAGAAGTCGTTCGATACCTTCGACGCAACGGGAAAAGCGAACGTGAAGCGCTGCGGCAGCTGTGGGAAGAGAGCTTCCTCTATGAGCGCTCTGTGCCTTACTTCCACGCATACCCTGTCTTTGACCCCGCCATAGACCGCCGTGGGGAGCATCACCGGTGAATGGCGTAAACGGGATGGCCGAATCGGTGCTGGCGGTGGAGGCACTCATGCTCAAGCACTTCCAGACTGAGCCATTCCATAACCTCCACCTCATCTACGACCCACAGCTCAACTCCGTCATACCAGGCGGAACCTGTTCCGACAAAACGCTGAGCTTCATGACCACCGGTATCAAAGCCGGGTTCGATATTTCTCTGCACTCCGGTTTCATAGGTGGTAGGGAAATCCACCGGCTGGCTCGTGTACGTATCGGTGGCAGGATATTCTTCGCCGACGTTGGCAACGGCTGGCCATCGCTCAAACTCTATCCAGCCGACCGCGAGACATCGTTCCGCTGCTTCGGGATGGGCTTCCGGACCGAGATCGCTGATGAACGGGTCTCTGTGTACCACGAGAAGCAGGGACGGGAGAGCCTTCAACTCGAGATCGATGTGCATGGCAAACCGGAGTCCGAGATCAGAGCTGACATCGAAAGGCGCTTTAATTCCGAGATCGTGTACCCGTTCAGCAACCGCCTTCGCATCTCACTGATTAGAGGAAACAGGTTCCTGTTCCTCCGTGGAGACCGGCTGGAAATCTACAGTGACGGCAGCTTTGAATGCCTTGAGGAGATCGAGGATTCTCAGGTTCCGGACGTTCTGCACGACTACTTCGGCTACGACCTACGGTCGCTTCTTCGTGACGACAACATCTCTCACGCGTGAGTGAGCATCTGAGGTCACCGGGCACCACCCTGCCAATGTTCCAGCGTCAACAGCCACCTATTCAACTGCCTGTGTACCCGTGAAGGAACAGTTGAAGAGGTGAAATACAGCAGACAATTCTCTAACCGCACTCCGCTGTCTTCGAGCGTAAAACATGCCAGGACATACATCCCTTTCATAGCTTAAAAGCCAAGCGGACTGGGTCCTTGCTCTAACAGGCAATTCTCAGCGCAACTGATACCATGATTACATCAACCTACCCCTCATGGTATCGCCGGTTGTTGCGTTACAGCCCGCAGAAAATACCATGAAAAATACCATTGATGATGCAGATTATATTATCAATCTGGAGGATTTACCTCTTTATAATCAATGTATTATAAATTCCCGTCACTCCCACTCAATCGTCGCAGGCGGCTTGCTGGAAATATCGTAGGCCACGCGGGAGATACCGGGCACTTCGTTAATGATGCGCCGCGAAACCGTTTCCAATAATTCGTAGGGCAGATGCGCCCAACGTGCTGTCATGAAATCCACAGTTTCCACTGCACGCAGTGATACCACATAATCATAACGCCGACCGTCACCGGTAACGCCGACTGATTTCACTGGCAAAAACACAGCAAAAGCCTGGCTGACTTTGTGATACCAGTCATGTTTATGTAACTCTTCGACAAAAATGGCATCGGCAGGACGCAGGATATCGGCATATTCTTTTTTTACTTCACCAAGAATACGCACGCCAAGCCCTGGGCCGGGGAAGGGATGCCGATAGACCATATCGTAAGGCAAACCCAGCTCGACTCCCAGTTTACGCACTTCATCCTTGAATAATTCGCGCAACGGCTCCACCAGCGTCAACTTCATATAGTCTGGTAATCCACCCACATTGTGATGCGACTTGATAACGTGGGCCTTGCCGGATTTGGCACCGGCAGACTCAATCACATCAGGATAAATGGTGCCCTGCGCCAACCACTTGGCGTTAGGCAGTTTGGCGGATTCCTCTTCAAAAATATCAATAAACAGATTGCCGATAATTTTACGTTTCTTTTCCGGATCATTTTCACCGCCCAGTGCCACCATAAAACGATCCTGTGCATTGACACGAATAACTTTAACACCCATGTGCTCGGCAAACATGGACATTACCTGATCACCTTCATTGAGACGCAACAGGCCGTTGTCCACAAATACGCAAGTGAGCTGCTTGCCAATAGCTTTGTGCAACAACGCGGCCACCACGGATGAATCCACGCCCCCGGACAAACCGAGAATCACTTCGTCGTTGCCCACCTGCTCGCGCACTTTGTGAATGTTATCGTCAATAATGTTGTCAGCAGTCCACAGCCCTTCGCAACCGCAGATATCATGCACAAAGCGGTTGATAATACGCTCGCCCTGATGAGTGTGGGTCACTTCAGGATGAAACTGGATACCGTAAAAACGGCGTGTTTCATCGGCCATACCGGCAATGGGTGCCGACTCAGTGGAGGCCATCAACTTAAAACCGGGCGGTAATTGTTCAACACGATCACCGTGGCTCATCCATACATCCAGCAAACCGTAGCCTTCTTCACTGATGTGATCTTCGATATTTTTCAGCAGCGGCGTATGGCCACGCGCACGCACCTTGGCATAACCGTATTCGTGGTGGTCTGCATTTTCCACTTTACCGCCCAACTGCGCGGCCATGGTCTGCATGCCGTAACAAATACCCAGTACCGGCACACCCTGCTCAAACACACGTTGCGGGGCTGTGGGTGAATCATCACCCGTCACCGACTCCGGGCCACCGGAAAGAATAATGCCGCTGGGTGCAAATTCCCGCACACCGGCATCACTCATCAAGTCATAAGCGTGTAACTCACAATAGACACCCGCCTCGCGCACCCGCCGGGCAATAAGCTGCGTATATTGTGAACCAAAATCAAGAATCAGGATGCGCTGGGCATGAATGTCGGTATTCAAGAAAATATCCAATGTAGGGTGGGTACTGCCCACCGTTTTATTTCAGGCTGACTTATTGTATTCATCTGTGTTTTATCAGGATCGATAATTCGGTGCTTCTTTGGTGATTTGCACATCATGCACATGGCTTTCGGCCATACCGGCATTGGTAACGCGCACAAACTCAGGCATGGAGCGCATGTTGTCGATAGTCGCACAACCGGTATATCCCATGCTGGAACGAATGCCCCCCAGTAACTGATGCACCACGGGTGCCAGTGGCCCCTTGAACGGCACACGTCCCTCAATACCTTCAGGTACCAGCTTATCGGCCTTGCTGCCTTCCTGAAAATACCGATCACTGGAACCTTCTGCACCGGTCATGGCACCCAGCGAGCCCATCCCCCGATACGATTTGTACGAACGTCCCTGAAACAGTTCCACGTCACCCGGTGCCTCTTCAGTGCCCGCAAACATGCTGCCGATCATAATAGAGTAAGCACCGGCCACCAGCGCTTTGGCCGCATCACCGGAATAACGTACACCACCATCCGCAATCAACGGCACACCGGTACCCTTCAGCGCAGTGGCCACATTATCAATCGCCGTAATCTGCGGCACGCCAACACCGGCAACAATGCGTGTCGTACAAATGGAGCCAGGACCAATGCCCACCTTCACACCGTCCGCACCTGCGGCCACCAATGCTTTAGCCGCCGCACCAGTGGCGATGTTGCCACCAATGACCTGCACCTGCGGAAAATTCTTTTTCACCCAACTGACACGATCTAACACACCCTGCGAGTGGCCGTGTGCTGTATCCACCACAATCACATCCACACCCGCCTTCACCAGTGCCTTCACTCGCTCTTCGGTACCACCCCCCGTTCCCACTGCTGCGCCCACGCGCAAACGCCCCTGATCATCTTTACAGGCATTGGGATATTCGCTGGCCTTTTGGATGTCTTTCACCGTAATCAGGCCACACAACTGGAAATCGTCGTTGACCACCAGCACTTTTTCTATGCGGTATTTGTGCAGCAGCGCCAGCACTTCATCAGAAGCCGCGCCTTCTTTCACTGTCACCAGTTTTTCTTTACCGGTCATAATAGCGGAAACAGGCTCATCAAAACGGGTCTCAAAACGCAAATCACGACTGGTAACAATACCCACCAACTCCTTGCCGTCCACCACCGGCACACCGGAAATATTATGGGCACGGGTCAACGCCAGCACATCACGGATACTGGCATCAGAACTCACCGAGATCGGGTCTTTAATCACCCCGCTCTCGTATTTTTTCACCAGCCGCACCTGTTCCGCCTGCTGCTCATCTGTCATATTTTTGTGAATGATGCCAATACCTCCTTCCTGCGCCATACTGATGGCAAGACGGGCCTCGGTGACGGTATCCATGGCTGCTGAGATTAATGGAATATTCAGAGTGATGTCCCGCGTCAGGCGGGTCACCAGACTCACTTCTTTCGGCATTACCTTGGAATGAGCCGGAATCAGTAAAACATCATCAAATGTAAGGGCTTCTTGAGCAATGCGCATGGCAGGGTTCCAAATGGATGCAGGACGTGAATGGGTGGCAGATTATATAAGCGGACGGGTAGCGGGTAAACTGCCAAGATGTCAACAACATCCTGTCAATACTGCTTTCCACTCATCTTGTCAGCTTGATCTTCGCGGGCATAGTGTGATTAAGTAGCCCGTGTGTAAAAGTTGCCTCGAAGCATACGTGGACTAAAGAAAGAAGGTCGCACGCGGTTCCAGGTCACCCAGGCCGGGATGGAAGATATTAAAAAGCATCGGAGAAGAAATAATGAAAAAGTTAATAATTTTTGGTGCCCTGATTTTTGCCCTCAGCGGCTGCTCGATTTTTGGTGGTGAAACTGCTGAGGATATCGTTGCCAAAAACACTGCTGCTGCCAAGTCCGCGATTGCTGCCGCGACAGATGCACTGAAGAAGGCGCGCAGCGTGGATGGTGAATGGCGCGACGCAAGGAAAAAAATCCTCAAAAAAGCCAAGGCCGCTGCCAGCAAGGGTGACTTTAAAAAAGCCATCGAACTCGCCAACGAAGCCAAATTCCAGGCCGATATGGGTTATACCCAGGCCATGGAACAGAAAAATGCCGGCCCCTGGCTGTTTTAATCTGAATACGGTGTAATTCAACCACTGCCCTGTTCAGCAGACAGGTATCAAAAGGCAGGTTGCTCCGGCAACCTGCCTTTTTTTGATGAACCTTCACCACAGCCAGAACACCCGGAATACGCTATACCACATGTCCATCACCGATAATACAGCCGAGCGAAGCGTTTACAGTGTCTCCCATTTAAATCATGCGGCCCGCGATCTGCTCGAAAGCGAATTCCCGCTGATATGGGTGGAAGGCGAAATATCCAACCTCGCCCGCCCTGCCTCCGGTCACCTTTATTTCAGCCTTAAAGATGAATCGGCCCAACTGCGCTGCGCCATGTTTAAAATGCGCAACCGGCAGGTTAACTTTCGCCCTGAAAATGGTCAGCAAGTGCTGGTCCGCGGCCGGCTCAGCCTGTACCCGGCACGCGGCGACTACCAACTCATCGCCGAATATATGGAAGAAACTGGTGATGGTGTACTACGCCGTCAATTCGAACAACTTAAACAACGGCTGCATGACGAAGGCCTGTTCGCAGCCACCAACAAACAACCTTTACCTGAGCTGCCCTCTCGCCTGGGAGTGATCACCTCCCCTACCGGTGCAGCCATCCGTGACATTATCAGTGTACTCAAGCGCCGTTTTCCCGGCATTCCCGTGTTGATTTACCCTGTACCCGTACAAGGTGTGGAGGCACCACCCGCCATTGTCACCACCTTGCAAAATGCCGGAAAACGGAACGAATGTGACGTGTTACTCCTTGCCCGTGGCGGTGGATCACTGGAGGATCTGTGGGCTTTTAACGACGAGGCTGTGGCCCGGGCGATTCACGCCTGCCCCGTTCCTGTGGTCAGCGCCATTGGCCATGAGGTGGATTTCACCATCGCCGATTTTGTTGCCGACCTGCGCGCACCCACACCCTCCGCTGCCGCAGAACTGGTGAGCCCGGACCGCGATGAATGGCACAGCACATTTGTCAGCTGGCAACAGCGTCTGCTGCGCAGCTGGCAGGGGCGCATTGCCCGACAACGACAACACCTGGATTGGCTGTACCGTCAACTAAAACATCCTGGCCAGCGGTTGCGCGAACGCGCACAGCGGCTGGACGAGCTGGAGCAACGGCTCAATCTCGCGCAACAGGCCCGGCTACACCAACAGCAAGCGCGACTGGATACTCTGCGAGCGCGCCTGCGCGGCCATTCTCCGGCCCAGCGTCTGCGGGAAATACGCCTGCGACTGGATAAACTGCGGCATGACAATCACAGCGCTGTCACCGCAACACTGCTACAACAGCGCACCCGCCTCAGCAGTCTCAGTCGGGCACTGAATGCCGTCAGCCCGCTGGCAACCCTGGGGCGTGGCTACGCTATCGTACAAAAACCGGATGGCAAAATAATCCGCAGGAGTGATGAGGTCCGCGCGGGAGACAAAATACACACCCGGCTCGGCAGCGGCCAGCTCGGCTGTCGCGTCGAAACCGTGCATCACCCACAAGAGAAAAGCTGACCATGCACAGCACACACCGCCATATCACGCTACCCTTCACGCTATTCTGCCTGCTGTTTATCAGCCTTTTGGGCGCAAATTCGCTGGCCGCTGAAACTGACACCGCACCCGTCACCCAGCGCCTGCCACACACGGCGGCTGTGCCCGGCGGCATAGTCGTACTGGATATAGGCCCGGCCGGCAACCTCGCACCCGAAGTGTATTACCGCAAAAAACGGGTGATGGTAGTGCAGAACAACGGCCAATGGCAGGCTGTGGTGGGCATTTCGCTCACCGCCAAACCCGGTAAACACCAGATACGAATAAAAGGACAAAGCACACCGCTACCTTTTCAGGTCAACGCCAAACAGTATCCCGAGCAACATCTCACCATCAAAAACAAGCGCAAGGTAAACCCCAACAAAACTGACATGAAACGTATTCGAGGTGAGCGCGGACGCATCAATGCCGCACTGAGGCACTGGGAGCCGCAGGCGGAAATAGATACTCATTTCAGCCTGCCGCTCACGGGGCGTTTCAGCAGTCCCTTTGGTCTGCGACGGTTTTTCAACGAGCAACCCCGCAAACCACACAGTGGTATCGACATTGCCGCCCCGAAAGGCACACCCATTCACGCACCAGCAGCAGGTAAAGTCATCGAACGCGGAGAATTCTTTTTCAATGGTAAATCCGTGTTTATCGAACATGGCCAGGGACTGGTCACCCTGTATGCTCACATGAGCCGTATTGATGTGGAACCTGGACAGCGTGTATCCCGTGGTGAAATCATCGGTGCGGTAGGACAGACCGGCCGGGCCACAGGGCCACACCTGCACTGGGGAGTCAGCCTTAACAATACGTCGGTAGACCCGGCACTGTTTTTCGATGACCTCAAGTCCTTGCTGACAGCCCCTTGAAAATGACCCGCCGAATGGCTACTGTCGCGCGCTGACGGTTTTGAAACCACCCATTATTTTTTAATCAGCCCATTTTATGAAAAAATTTGCTCAATCTATTGTCAAAAGACCCGCCTTTGAATATTTCATTATCGGGCTGATTTTATTCAATGCCGTGCTCCTCGGGCTGGAAACTTCACCCTGGATTATGGAGAGATATGGCGTCTGGCTACTCTATGGCAATCATTTCGTGCTCGCCGTCTTTATTCTCGAAGCCGCACTGAAAATTATCGCCGTTGCCCCTCGTTTCAGGCTCTATTTTGGCGATGGCTGGAATCTGTTCGATTTCAGCATTGTGGTGTTATCTTTAATACCTGCTACGGGCGAATACGCAATGATCGCCCGCCTTGCCCGTCTTCTGCGGGTGGCGCGTCTACTCTCCACCATCCCCGAACTGCGACTCATTATCAATACCCTGGTGCGCTCCATTCCCAGTATGGGACATGTATTAATGCTGATGAGCATTATCTTCTACATTTACGCCGTGGCTGGTTACCATCTGTTCCACGAAAACGACCCCACTCACTGGCGCAATCTGGGCACATCCCTGCTCACCCTGTTCCGCGTGGTGACACTGGAAGACTGGACCGACGTGATGTACGCTGCCATGGAGATGCATTACCTGAGCTGGATGTATTTTGTCAGCTTTGTGGTACTGGGCACCTTTGTGGTAATCAATCTGTTCATTGCCGTCGTGCTCAATAATCTCGAAGAAGCCAAACAGGAACAACTGGCTGAACTCCAGGCTCCTGCCAGTAAAGATGAAATTTTGCGGGAACTGCGCCAGACTCAAGAGGCACTGCAACGCCTGCAACAAAAACTGGAAAGAGGATCGGACGGAGCAACAAACAAGCACGATGACTAACTTATCTCATTTGCAGGCTTTCAGCCTGGCGTTGTTCATCAGCGCCGCCACAACCGGCTGCGCAAGTCTTGGTGGTGCAAATAATGATGGCATTGATGAGCGTGAAGCCCATGACCCCTTCGAGCCATACAACCGTGCCGTACACGGTTTCAATCAGCGCTTTGACCAAATGATTGCTACACCCGTCGCCAAAACCTACCAAACGGTAATGCCCGGTTGGGCTGATAAAGGTATCACCAATTTCTTCGGCAATCTGGGGGATGTGCTGGTACTGTCAAATAACCTGCTACAGCTCAAAGTCCAACAAGCTGCCTCAGATGCTGCCCGCATCCTGTTCAACACCACAGCCGGGTTATTAGGTTTTATCGATGTCGCCTCACACATGGACCTGCCCAAACACAACGAAGATTTTGGACAAACCCTGGGCCACTGGGGAATACCCAGCGGCCCTTATTTTGTATTGCCATTTTTGGGCCCCAGCACTATTCGGGACACAGCAGGCATGGCTGTTGATTACACCTATATTGATCCAGTGACCAATAATGTCAAAAACATTAACTCGCGTAGCGCGTTATTTTTAACCAACTTCGTGGATACCCGAGCCGATCTTCTGGGGGCCAGTCGATTGCTGGAAACGGCCGCCATGGACCATTATGTCTATACCCGTGAAGCTTACCTGCAAAGGCGGCAGTATTATGTGTACGATGGTGATCCGCCGATGGACGACTTTGAAGACGTGGAATAGCAAATTACCCCACCGGGGGGTTTAACCTCCCAAACAAACGTTCCAGCACGCTGGAAGATTGTGTCGCAGTGGCCTGACAGGTGACGTTGTAGTGGTTTACATCTCAGCTCCGGTTGTTTTCGCCCTCATCAAACATTCAGCTTTCCCGCTTTCATGTTGCGCAGCATTCCAGTCCGGTGACGCTTCCGGCCACCCCGCCAAATGTTTTTGCACCAGTCCTGACAATGCCTTGATGTGATCCGGTCTGTCATTGAGCGCCGGAATGTAATGAAACTGCTCACCACCAGCCTTGAGATAGGCCTCCCTGTTTTCCACCGTAATCTCTTCCAGCGTCTCCAGACAATCTGCTGAAAACCCGGGACAAACAATATCCACAGACTTCACACCATTACTACCCAGCTCACGTAGCGTTTCGATGGTGTAGGGTTGTAACCATTCCTCACGACCAAAAATAGACTGAAAAGTCAGCTGCCAGCGATCCTCCGCCAATCCCAAACGCTCGGCCACCAAACGTGCCGTTTTTTGGCAATGACAGTAATAAGGGTCGCCTTCGGTGAAAAAACGTTTGGGCGTGCCGTGAAAAGAAAACAGTAACTTCTGTGGTTGTTCGCGCTGTTCCCAGGATTCACGAATACTGGTGGCCAGTGCTTCGATATAACCGGTTTCATCATGATACTGGTTAATAAACCGCAGTTCCGGCATCCAGCGCCAATCGGCCATTTCTGCGGCAATAGCATCAAAAGTGGAAGCCGTAGTGCTACAGGAATACTGCGGATACAACGGCAAAACCAGCACACGACGCGCGCCGGCATCCCGTAGTTTTTGCATCGCCGAAGCGAGCGACGGATTGCCATAACGCATACCCAGTTCCACCACAACCGGACCCGGCAGTCGCTGCGCCAGCGACTCACGCAAGGCGGCGAGTTGACGCTCCGCAATAACCAGCAATGGCGAACCCTCATCTGTCCACACACTGGCGTACGACTTTGCCGAACGGGATGGCCGCAAGCGCAGAATCAGCCCATGCAAAACCAGCCACCAGACAGGTCGAGGCAAACTGTCAACAATGCGCGGATCCCATAGAAATTCAGCCAGATAACGTCGTAATGCAGGCGCAGTAGGGGCATCCGGAGTACCAAGATTGGTAATGAGCACACCGGTGGTCATAGGCTGATCGTGGCGAAATTGTGTACTTGCGGACATAGTTGCTCTATTCACTCATGTATTGTTTGTTGCGACCAGCATGCTGTCGCCTAAAAAAAGACGCACAGTATAAACCGCCTGAAGTGAATTATCGTGCGATAATTCACTTCATGTCCCAATCCGTAAAAATAACACTGAGCCTGATCATCACTATTTTGCTGATCGGTGCCGCTGCCAGCCTGGTGCAACAAAACGACAACGCAGCGCCTGGCACCGAGGCGCGCCTGATGAAACCAAAACCGTTAACCGCCTTTCAACTCACCGCTCACGATCTGAAACCACTGGATATTGAACGCCTGAAAGGCAAATGGACGTTGCTTTTTTTCGGTTACACTCACTGCCCTGATGTTTGCCCCATGACGTTCACCGAGCTGGCACAAATGGCCCGACAGCTACCACCTGAGGTACTGGGCGACACACAATTTGTGCTTGTTTCAGTAGACCCGCAACGGGACAGCCCCGAATCACTGGCTGAATATGTCGGTTATTTCAACGAGTCTTTTCTCGGTGCCACTGGCAGCATCGATGCACTAACCACGTTTGCCCGCCAGCTGGACTCCAAATTCAGCCTGGAAACCGATCCTGCGGGCGAACCCATCGTCAATCATTCCAGTGCCATGTTGCTGATCGACCCGCAAGCCCGCTACTATGCACGCCTCAAAGCGCCGCACTATGCTGAAGAAATTCTTGCACAATACTTGGCGTTACGTAACAGCTATTCACCTGACACTCCGTAATGGCTCCTTGAAACAACTCATGATGGCTCTGACAAAAATATTTCCGCTGGTTTTATTATTATTGATGATGCCCACCATCAACGCGGCTGACAAACTCCATGTGCATGATGCCTGGGCACGGGAAACCCCGCCAGGAACAAGTGTCATGGCCGCCTACTTAACGTTACAAAACCCTTTAGCCAGCATGTATACTCTCACTGGCCTCTCCTCACCTGATTTCAAACGGATTGAAATGCATCGCACAGAACAACATGACGGAATGAGCAAAATGCTGGCTGTTCCACAGGTCATATTAAACGGCAAAGGGAGTATCGTCTTTCGGCCAGGCGGCATGCACCTGATGCTGATAAAACCCAAAAAACGCCTTAAGGCTGGCGACAACATAACCCTCACTCTATTTTTCACCGATGAGCATTCAACAAAAAGCTCACTGGAAATTTCCCTGCCCGTTAAAAAAGCAACAGCAAATACCCGCCACACCCTGCACAACGAGCAACACGACTCGCATTCACATCAACATTAAAAAATACCGAGAGAACCATGCCCACTTCCCACTCCCAACACGGTGCAAGCCTGCTTGACTATGCCAAAGCATGGCCAAGCTACCTGCTGCCACACCATGCTTTATCACGCATCATGCATGCCATTACCCGCAGTGAAATCCACTGGTGGAAAACAGCATTTACCCGCTGGTTCGTCAAACAATTCAAGGTCGACATGAGTCTGGCGCAAGAACCTGACCTGGACAACTATCCCCATTTCAATGCCTTTTTTACCCGTGCCCTGCATGCCGATGCACGACCGCTTGTCACTGATGAAAATCTGCTGGCTTGTCCAGTGGATGGTGCCATCAGCCAATTGGGCACAATAAAAAATGGCCGTATTTTTCAGGCCAAAGGACGTGATTACACCCTGCTGGAATTAGTGGGCGATGACACAAAAAGGGCACAACAGTTCGAAGACGGCGGTTTTGCCACAATATACCTTTCGCCACGGGATTATCACCGCATTCACCTGCCCATTGCCGGCAAACTCACGGCCATGACACACATTCCTGGCCGCCTGTTCAGTGTCAGCCCGTCCACTGCCCGTGCTGTACCCCGCCTGTTTGCACGCAACGAACGTGTAATTGCTTATTTTGATACCGATATCGGCCCTCTGGCTATGGTGATGGTGGGTGCCATTTTTGTGGCCAGTATCGAAACCGTATGGGCCGGTGAAGTCACCCCGCCCGCAGGTTGTCAAATTCGCCACTGGGATTACGACAGTGCAGCACCCGCCCATCAATTTCAGAAGGGTGATGAAATTGCCCGCTTCAACATGGGTTCAACGGTCATTTTGTTAACCGGCAGGAATGCCATTCACTGGCTTGACAATATTCAGGTAACAGACAGCGTGCAAATGGGGCAAGCCATCGCCAAACGATGTTGAGTCACTCTCCTGGAAATGCGCAGGTGGCGGAGTTGAATCTAAATTTCGCATTGAATACTGCACCCAATGGCACACAAAACTGAAAAGTCACAAACGGGAAAATAAAAGACAGCGGCGCTGTCCCGTCAACAAAATCGAGAAACACTCAACGTTGTTGACGGGACAGTACTAGACGGGACAGCACCAAAAGCAGGGTAGGGTCAGTGAGTGCCCGTTTGGCTGATGATGTTCTCCACCGGCGTATTTTTCTTATACAGCATAATTTCCTGCAAAGAACGAAAAACACCCGTATCAAAATCACAAAATTTCAAACCAACACCCATATCAGAAACGCGGGCTACACGCGCGTTGATTTTATGCTTGGTGTTTTGATCTTCGAAAGCCAGACTGAAAACCAGCTCAACACCCGCCTCATAAGGCATGGCAAACGTACATTCCCGAGTAAGAAACGCACCTCCAAGGCCAATGTCCGCTGAAACGCAGGAGCCCAATAACTCACCCTGCTGATACACATCGACATCAACCTGCAATAATTTTCTTTCGCTCCAGCGTTTTTCCATGTTCGTCTCTCCCCCTCCATTGGAGGCTGTAAGATACCATCAGTTCCACTACTGTTCCAACTACCGAAAACTTCTCGGAAATACTCAAGCATCCGGTATCCGAATACCCTCGACAACCGACACCCACAGGTCGCCACTCATTTTCCACTGTCAAAATAAGCGTCGTCTTCCTTGCATGCCTGACAAAAATGGAACTATCTCCAGCTTGTTGATGCTCCATCATTTACTGCAAGTTACAAGCCAAACATCAAAAAAACCGAAAACTCCTTGAAAAGTCATGGCGTTAGAGACCCACGCTATAATCACCTACCCCATAAGCCATTAAAAGATGTAAAAAATTTCGACAATCTCATATTACTGAACAGTGTTAAATCAAACGTATATGCTCAAAATTAGCTATGCTCGTAGGAAAATGCAAGAGTATCCCGTATGTGACTACAGTCTGTCAGTACAAGTTGCAGTCGATCCAGACCCAAGGCAACACCCGCACAGGCGGGCAAGCCCGCCGTCAGCGCCCTGAGTAAACGCTCATCCAGGGCAACAGGTTCCAGTTTTTCAACCTGACGACGTACCAAGTCGGCCTCAAAACGCTCGCGCTGTTCATGAGCATCCTGTAATTCGTGAAAACCGTTGGCCAGCTCAATACCATCAATAAATAGCTCGAAACGCTCAGCCACAGGTGGTTCAGCGGGACGAATGCGCGCCAAAGCCGCCTGACTTGCCGGGTAATCATAAACAAACAGCGGCCCGTCTTTGCCCAGATACGGCTGGATACAGTGACTCATAAGCAAGTCCAGCCAGGTGTCCTTGCCTGCAACTGACAACCCTGCCACTTCACCCAGCCCCTGTGTCCGGGCACAGGATTTCAGCGTAGACACATCCGCTCTGAACGGGTCGATGTCCAGATATCGCTGAAAACAGGCCCGGTAGCTGAGTTTCTCCGAACAACCCAGTGGACGATGCCCTTCAGCCAGCTGTCGTACCAGCACATCCACTTCATCCATCAGTCGCAAATGATCAAAACCCGGCCGATACCATTCCAATAAGGTAAATTCGGGGTTGTGATACTTGCCCTGCTCACCACAACGAAAAGCTTTACATACTTGAAAAATCGGCCCGGCCCCTGCTGCCAGCAGACGCTTCATGGCAAATTCAGGGGAGGTATTGAGATAACGCGATGCCACACCATCCAGGCCCGGCGTGGTGGTAAAACTGGGGATATGCGGGTCAGGAATACCTGCGGAAGACAACAACGGGGTCTCCACCTCCAGCACCCCCTGGTCGGCAAAATACCGACGCAACCGGGCCAGCAGTTCGGCCCGTTGACGCAACGCTGCCAGTGTGGCTGTGGGTTGCCAGTCAGTCACCTGCTCAGTCATTACCCGCCCAACCAATCACCGCTATTGGCAAGACCGTTGTTAACTTTTCACCCGCCCCATGTATTCACCACTGCGCGTATCGACTTTAATTATTTCGTCAGTCTCGATAAACAGTGGCACACGTACCACAGCCCCCGTTTCCAGTGTTGCAGGCTTGATGCCGCCCTGGGCAGTATCACCCTTGAGGCCAGGATCGGTTTCAGTAATGCGTAATTCAACAAAATTGGGCGTGGTAACAGCGATGGGCCGCTCATTCCAGGTGGTCACTTCACACATGTCCTGTTCCTTCAGCCATTTGTACTGATCACCCACGGCGGCGGCATCAGCAGCCACCTGTTCAAACGTTTCGGGGTGCATGAAATACCAGAATTCACCATCGTTATAAAGGTACTGCATGTCGCTATCCATCACATCGGCCCCGGGCAGGGATTCGCCGGATTTGTAGGTACGTTCCACCACACGCCCGGAAATCAGGTTGCGCAGTTTGACGCGAGTAAAAGCCTGACCCTTGCCCGGCTTCACCATATCGACATCAATCATCGAGCAGGGGTCATTATCGACCATGACTTTCAGACCGTTTTTAAATTCATTGGTTGCGTAATTAGCCATTTCTACCTCAATCTGGGAACATGCCTGTTTTTCCGTGAAGAGTTCATCTCCAGAAGACGACGCATGATACCGCTTACTGCCAGCCTTTGTCAGTCAGATGCCAACGAATCCGCAGAAAACAGTCTTTGGCAAAAAGAACTGGCCCGTGCTATCAAAGACCCGCTTGAGTTGCTGGCTGCGGTAGGACTCAGTGCTGACGATATTCCCGGGGGCATCAGCCCGCAACACACCTTCCCTCTGCGCGTGCCACGTAATTACGTAGCGCGCATGCGCACGGGAGACCCCGCAGACCCTTTGCTGCTGCAAGTATTACCACGTCAACGGGAATCGGCCATACAGCCTGATTTTCTGCTCGACCCGGTGGGTGATCACGTTGCGACAGTTCTTCCTGGCCTGCTGCACAAATACCATGGCCGGGTGCTGTTAATCACCACAGGCACCTGCCCTGTTCACTGCCGCTACTGCTTTCGACAACACTTTCCTTACACACAAAACCGGTCTGCTGACCCTCAATGGACGGCAACAGCCAAGTACATTGCAGCCCGCCCGGAAATCACCGAGGTCATCCTCAGTGGTGGCGACCCGCTGTCACTCAGTACAAAACGACTGAGCGGAATCAGCAATGCCTTGCGTCACATTCCTCACCTGCGACGACTACGCATTCATACTCGCATGCCCATCGTGTTACCTGAACGCATTAATGACCATTTTTTACGCTGGCTGTCCGATTTACCCTGGCAGATTGTGCTGGTTACCCATTGCAATCATGCCAACGAACTGGGTAATGACGTACAACACGCACTCAACAAGTTGCACCGCATCGGCGTTACCCTGCTCAACCAGGCGGTGTTGCTGAAAAATGTGAACGACAGCGTCAACGCACAGTGCGGGCTCAATGAGTCTTTATTTGCCAGCGGCGTGCTGCCCTACTATTTACATCTTCTGGACCGCGTGCAGGGTGCGGAACATTTTGACGTACCCGAAACCACGGCTATATCACTGATGAATGAAATTCGCCGACGGCTGCCCGGGTTTCTGGTGCCGCAGCTGGTACGTGAAATCGCCGGAGAAGCCCACAAAACGCCCATCAACGATTAACTTGCGGTGTCCGTTGTAATGGAAAACCGCCCCGTTCACTTAGCAGAAAGCACCCCGTGCTACCGGGAATATTACCTACCTGTCAAGCTAAAGTACGTCTATTCTTTGCCGAGATAATCACAAAACCCGCTGAAAAGTGCATCAGTGTGGCGTTTTGGCCGCAGAATCGTATACTCTCTGAGCAGAGAAACTCACAGGTACGCTGTTTTTAATATATCTGATGAATTCAATACCATTGTTTGACCTGATCCAAATGAGTAAGTAGGAGTACGCGTGGCAAACAACATGTCTGAAGGATTACTGAACATCCCGGAGCAAAGCAAACCCACTTCGGGTTCGTTTGACCCTCGCCCAAAACAGGTTGAGGCCTGGATCGCCTCGCTGCCAATGGCCAACATCGGCGAAAGCGCACGCCTTATTTATACAACACTGTGCGAAATGAACCGCCTGAGCATATCTGCACATGACCGTTATAAATCCATGGAGCTTCTGCGCGAACCGGTTTACCAGATTACCGAGGTGTTAAAAACACACTACATCAGCCAAAACCTGCCTCTTTCTCCCAAAAATCAAAAAATTGCCGAGCTGGCTATTCAACTGAACGCGGAAATGGCCATTGGCTATAAGGCCATCATTCAGAGCAAACTCAGCAAGGCCTTTTCACGCCTGAACAACAAAACCCTGGGCATCTGCCTGCATCGTGCCATTCGTTATCTCAGTAATGTGCTGCTGTGTTCGTATCAGATTTATATCCAGCACCCGGAAAATGTCTGGCTGCAAGTGCATCGCCTTTATTTATATGCGGAGAACCGCCAGTTGCACGTCGCACTGATCAAGGATCATGTTGCCCCCGAGGCCGTGCTGGACAGCAGCATCGCTGACATTTACAAACAAATTCTGCTGCTGGCTCTGGTCGGCCCCTACCGCTTGCGTCAACATGTCACTGAGGCTGTGTATCGGACACTGGAAACCTGGGGGGTCAATGCCCATATCCACCCTTACGGTGAAATCCTGGATGATAACTACGCCTTTAACATCAATATGAACAGCGATGCCGCTCCCGGTTATTTCCGGGACGATGGCACCGTCAATCCCGCATTCTGCCGTACTGTGGATACCAGCGAACTGGTGCAGGCCATGAGTAACTCCATGCTCTCCGGTGGTGATGGTGCCCCCAAAATTCCACCCGATGTGCAAAAACGCCTGATCGTCACCTGGAGCGGAAAATCGCACCGCACGTTCCCGCGCACTTCAAAAAGCAACGAAATTGCCATCACTCTCGGTTTAAGCGCGACCCATCATTACATCGATGAAGTCATTCGCCCCCTGTTGAAAGACCCAACAGCAAGTTGTCCCACAGCAACAGATGCTCTGCAAGCGGACCATCCTGTTTCAACAACAGACGATGACGAGGATTTTGTGCTGGACGAGCCTGCCCACTACACCAGCAGCCCCGTGTTTGGTATCAGCAATCTGGATGACCATACGCCAGACATATGGGATCCGGATTTCACCTACCGGGCGAACAACCCCGAGCATACTTTAGGAACCAGTGGAGATGAAACCCAGGACAAAAACGCTTTGTACGCACACACTCCGCTGCCCTGCAAAGGGGTCAACGAAAGTGCCGGTGGTTACTGCCTGCTGGGTTATCTGGTTTATGGAAAAGATTCACAAAAAGTCCAGGTCGGCGAACTGGTCGGCATCCGTGATAATATTGCCGCAAGCGGCACACAACTCAGCATTGGCATTATCCGCCGCATAAAAAACTGGAAAAACGGGCTTGAGCTGGGCATCCAGAAACTGGCCCCCTGTGCCGACGCTATCGCGCTTTCTGCCATTACCAAAGATGATACTGCTGAAAAATATCAGCGCAGTTTGGTATTACCCCGATTGTCCAGCATTGATCAACCTGCCACACTGATCATACATGCTTGGCACCAAACCGGTGACCAACTGATTGCCAACGTCCACGGACGCCGCACACGCATCAAACTCACTAAACAACTGGAATCCACTGGTGTATTCTCTCAGTTTGAATTTATCGTACTTGAAAATGTGCCGAAAAAAACAAAACCATCGACCGATGCTGAGACAGATGACGAATTCGATGCCGTATGGACACTGATTTAACAATCTTTTCTTTAAAAACAACCTGATTCAAAACACCTCGGGTTAATTCTGTCGCCCCAATACTCATAATTTTAAATTTTAGGAGCCTCTTTTGGATACTGGAAATGTCATCCGCCCTCTCATTCTGGAAGAATCTGCCAATGAGGCAGAAGCGCTGGTCAGTACATTAAGAAATGCGGGTTACGCTATACGTCACAAATACATTGAAGATGCAGAAGGTCTGCAAGAAGCCCTGGAGAGTCAAACCTGGGATTTGCTGCTTGCAGCCCAGCAAACAAGCACCTTCCCGGCCACTCAGGCACTTTCCATCATCAAAAAAAGTGGCAATGATATCCCCAGCATTATTTTTGGCTACGAACTTGACAATGCCACCACGATTGAGCTGCTAAAAGCAGGTGCTACCAATGTTGTTTCCGACGAAGCACGAGAACATCTCCTGCTGATCATAGAAAGAGAAATCAACAATCTTCGTGAACGTCGTGAACACCGCCGTTGCAAAAGCCTCTATCACGAAAGTGAAAAACGTAACCGCGTGTTGATCGACAGTTCCCGCGATCCCATTGCTTACATCCATGAAGGCATGCACATCTATGCCAACCAAAGCTATCAGGATATTTTCGGGTACGAGGATATTGAAGACCTGAGAAGCATCCCCATCATGGACCTTATTACCCCGGACGAACAACAGGGTTTCAAAGACGTATTACGCGGCATCAATAACGACCAGCCACCGGAAGGTGCGCTCGAATATCAGGCCGTGCGTGAAGATGGAGAAGTATTTGCTGCTACCATGGAATTTTCACGCGCCAGCATTGATGGTGAAGCCTGCACCCAGGTAATGATTCACCGCAAAAGCAACGACAAAGCCCTCGAACAAGAGATCGAACAACTTCGCCAGCAGGATTTGTTGACCGGGCTGTACAATAACCAGTATTTCATGGGGAAAGTACAGGATGCAGTCAACCAGGCCAATAAAAACGAAGAAAAATTTGCGCTGCTGTATATCGAGCCGGACAATTTCAAAAACATCAAAGACACACTTGGCATCGCTGAAAGTGATCTGGTGCTATCTGACATTGCACAATATATTCAGGAAATCCTCCCTGAAGACAACGTCCACATCGCCCGGTATGCCGGCACTATTTTTTCTGTCATTCTTTCCGGCCAACAACAACGACTGGCTGAAAAACTGGCTGAAAAATTGTGCAAGGGATTGGCTGAAAAAATATTTGAGGTAGAAGAAAAAGCCGTCACCACAACCTTCAGCATCGGCATCTCAACTATCACCGAAACCACTGCCGATGCCAAAAAGGCGGTGTCTCAAACAGAAATGGCTTGCAATACTGCCAAGGAAAAAGGCGGTAATCAGGTACATATTTTTTCCGAAGAAGATGCCCTGGCCAGCCTGGAAGCCGACAAACGCATCGCTACACTGCTGGAGCTTGCCCTCAAAAATAATCGCTTCGTATTGTACTATCAGCCTATCGTCAGCTTGCATGCTGAGCCGGGTGAACGTTACGAAGTCTTGTTGCGCTTACAAGACCAGGACAACAGCATCATCATGCCCGGTGATTTTCTTGAAACGGCCCAGCAGGCCGGGCTTATGAAAGAAATTGATAAGTGGGTAATCAAAAATGCCGCCAAGGCCATTCTGGACAAACGCAAAGTAGGCAAAGAAATCCAGTTTTTTATTAAAATATCAGCCGACTCTTTACGCGACCCAGGCCTGCTGGCATGGATCAGCAAATTATTACAGGCGGCACGTTTACACGGCGACAGCCTGGTATTTGAAATCAGCGAGCAGACGGCCCTGGAAAACATCAAAGCCGCCAAAATCTTCTCTGATGGACTCACACAACTACATTGCAATATGGCGCTCGGCCACGCAGGCAGGGAATCAGACGACCTTGCCTATCTGAAACACCTGAAACTGAAATACCTGAAAATTGATGGCAGCCACATCAACAATACAGCCAGTGAAGAAAGCCAACGCATCATTCAGCAGGTTGCCGAAGCTGGCCGTGCCCACAATATATTAACCATTGCCGAGCATGTACAAGATCCCGCCTGTCTGGCTGTATTGTGGCAGCATGGGGTCAACTTTATTCAGGGATTCTATTTGCAACAACCGGAAACATCACTGGATTACGATTTTTCCAGCAGCGAATAAACTACAAATTCCCGCTGAATTTTCAGCATCTCGGAAATAATTTCCGCTTGTTGTTGATCCAGCTCAGTCTTTACCAGGGTACCCGATGACAATCGGTGACTATGGTGTAACATCAAACGCCGCCCGCTCATGTCATCATTCTCAAGCACGATAGCAGGCAAAGCCATGTCATTTTGAGTTAAAAAATCATTTTGCACGGCGGTGGCGACAACGGTTTTTGATAAAATACGAATAGTCACTTCGATTTCTTTACTGAGACTGCGGCGCAGGCGTACCACATAACCCAGCACCGGCCTGGCAAGTTCTGCACGCGAATAAGCAAATGCCACCACCTGACCAATAAACAAGGCGGTGGTAAATTCACTTTCTCGTGTTTTAATGTGAACCCCGCCCTTACTTTTATCGACCACAAACCACTGACCAAACTCATTATCCTGCAAATCCGCAGCAATCAATGCCGAACGACCTGCCAATGCATCACGCAAATCATTATCACTTGCCAGCTCGGGGTTTTCGTTGTTTTTTTCTGTCGCCATATCCACCAGCAATTTGTAAACTGACATAAACCCGTTGTACACATACAATATTTTCTGGCCAAGAATATATTCTCTTTCCTCCTTACGCTGCTTCAATTGCAAACCATCACACATGGCATCTATGGTCAATAAATTGGCCAGATCATCCTGATCAGCAACAGTATTGTATTTATTTTTTGCGCCTTTTACTTTCACGTCCTCAATGAAATCCTGCGACTCAAATCGCGCCAACAATCGCTGATGTTCTTTCATCAATATCGCATCCAGCGGCGCAATATCAACAATAACAGCCCTCAGTTTATATTCTGATGAAAGCGCCTCACCTGTGCAAAATTCGCCACGGGCCTTTAACCATGCAAGCTGTTTTTTTCTCTGTATTTCATCCTGACGTTTAAAATACGGTGGACAATCCTGCCCATGGTAAATCAACAACTTACCGCGCCCCAGTTTTTTTCCATGATCAGGAATAATGGTAATCGAGTCGATGACGCTTGCAATTTGTGCATCTATCACATGCAGTTTTTGGCATAACAAGGCACTGATGTTAAACAAACCATTAAACTGGATAGAAAGATACACCAGGTTTAATGATGTCATTATCGGCGTCCGGCGTGTGCTTTCATTGGCAGAACTGTCCAGCAACACCTGCAAGCAATTTAGCGACAACCGTTGTTCATCAATGTCTTCACACTGAGAAAGGGCAAAAAATATCTGATGGCAATCCTGCCAGCTCTTTTCTGATAATTTTTGATAACGCATGGCCCGTAAACGTTGCTCCATACGCAGTAATTCCAAAATACGCACGGCATGATGACGCACCCGGGGACGCACCCGGGCATAACGGGCATCAGGTAAGGCAAAATCCTCATTTAGCTGACGTTTATAACCCACCGCCAACTGGCTGCACACCGCAATTGCAGCCATCAATCCTTCACGTCTGGCATGTGATTCCGGCAATGCTTCGGACTTGTAGTGCTCAGAATAGATTTTGCGCATAGCTGGGCAGGCATACTGCAAAGCATGCTCAATCCAGGCCATACGTTTGCTATTACGCATTTTCTCTGTATTAACGCGTTGTAAATAACCATCAATTTTGCGCAGCAACTCTGTTGGATACTTGTTCAGGTCTTTCCAGCTGTCGGGAGGGGGCTGCAACTTTTCCTGCTTGTGCCGGTTGCGCACACGCAACGTTGGCACATCCAGTTTTAGTGGAATAACACGCGGTGCAACCGCTTCGCCCTTTGTGCCCACATAGGGCAAGCGATCCCACCATTGCAGCAAATCAATTGGCATTACTATTTTTCAACCACCCCGGTTGCGGCATTTGCTGAGCCACTGGCGGAAATATTGTCCACCCGCTGAAAACCACGCGGCAGCTTGGAACCACGGCGGCCACGTTCCCCCTCGTAGTGTTCGATATCTCTAGGCTTAAGCGTCAAATGACGTTTACCGGAATAAATGGTCAGGCTGTCACCCGCAGAAACAACAGCAACGCCCACCACATACTCTTCACGATTCGCCACCCGCGCAGGGGGAATGCCGATAATTTTATTGCCTTTACCTCTGGCCATTTCCGGTAACTCTTGCAATGAAATTGCCAGCATGCGTCCCTCTGTGGTCACCGCCACAAGACGGTCACTGGCAATATCATTAATGGCGCATGCCGGTAGCACTCGCGCGCCTTTAGGTAATTTCAGCAAAGCCTTACCGGATTTGTTTTTGGCGTACATATTTTCCAGCCGGGTGACAAAACCATAACCTGCGTCACTGGCCAGCAAATATAAATCACTGCCTTTACCCGCAAGTACATCAACAAAACCAACAGCATCAGGCGGGGTCACACGTCCGGTGAGCGGCTCGCCCTGTCCTCGCGCCGATGGCAAAGTATGCGCCGCAATGGCGTATGAACGTCCACTGGCATCAAGGAACACGGCCTGTTGATTGCTGCGTCCACAAGCGGATGCTTTAAAGTCATCACCCGCTTTGTAATTAAGCCCGGCGGCATCCACCTCATGGCCTTTGGCCGCCCGGATCCAGCCCTTTTCCGACAACACAACAGTAACAGGTTCAGCACTGATCAATGCCGTTTCATCCAGTGCCTGCGCCGCACCACGTTCAACAATGGGTGAACGCCGATCATCACCATATTCCCTGGCATCAGCTATCAGCTCTTTGCGTACCAGGGTTTTCAGTCGCGTTTTCGATCCCAGAGTTTTTTCCAGCCTGTCACGCTCCGCTGCCAGTTCCTCCTGCTCGGCACGGATTTTCATTTCTTCCAGGCGAGCCAGTTGCCGCAGTTTGGTATCGAGAATGTAATCGGCCTGTTCATCGGTGAGCTTAAAGCGTTTCATCAATACCGGTTTGGGTTCATCCTCGGTACGGACAATGCCGATCACTTCATCGAGATTTAAAAAAGCAATCAGTAAACCATCCAGCAAATGCAAACGACGCTTCACTTTTTCCAAACGATATTCCAGCCGCCGACGCACGGTATCGGTACGAAACACCAGCCACTCTTTCAGCAGCGTGCGTAAATCCTTCACCTGCGGTCTGCCATCAAGCCCAATGATATTCATGTTAACGCGGTAAGTCCGCTCAAGATCCGTTGTCGCAAACAAGTGCGCCATCAATTCATTGAGATCGATACGATTGGAGCGCGGCACAATCACCAAACGGGTAGGGTTTTCGTGATCGGATTCATCACGCAAGTTTTCCACCATAGGTAATTTTTTCGCGTTCATTTGCGCTGCGATTTGCTCCAGCACTTTGTTGCCGGAGACCTGGTGCGGCAATGCCGTCACCACCACCGCGCCATCTTCCTTCTCCCACACCGCGCGCATGCGCACCGAGCCACCGCCCTTTTCGTACATGGCAATCAACTCATTGCGCGGCGTGATAATTTCCGCATCGGTGGGATAATCCGGCCCCTGCACATGCTCGCAAATATCTGCCAGCGTAGCTTTGGGTGTATCCAGCAAATGCACACAGGCATTCACCACCTCGCGCAGATTGTGTGGTGGAATATCCGTTGCCATTCCTACCGCAATACCGGTGGTACCGTTCAACAGCAGATTCGGCACCCGTGCCGGCAATACCGACGGTTCTTCCAGAGTCGCATCGAAGTTAGGCACCCAATCCACCGTGCCCTGTCCTGCTTCGCTAAGCAGCAACTCTGAATACTTTGCCAGCCGCGACTCTGTATAACGCATCGCCGCAAACGACTTGGGATCATCCGGCGCACCCCAGTTGCCCTGCCCGTCCACCAGAGGATAACGATAGGAAAACGGTTGCGCCATCAACACCATGGCCTCGTAACAGGCCGAGTCGCCATGGGGATGAAATTTGCCCAGCACATCACCCACAGTACGCGCGGATTTTTTATACTTGGCCCCGGCTTTGAGGCCCAGCTCGGACATCGCGTAAACGATACGCCGCTGTACAGGCTTCAGACCATCACCGATATGCGGCAGAGCGCGATCCATGATCACGTACATGGAATAGTTTAAATAGGCATTCTCAGTGAAGGTGCTGAGGGGTTGTTGTTCGATGCCTTCGTAGTTTAGTTCGGTTGTTTCTGTCATTGCTCTGATTTTTGCAGGTGGGAAACTCCCACCAGTTAGTTAAAAATAATACATAGATGGCTGGCAAAGGTATTATGAATTATCACATATACATTTCATTTTACGGATGAAAGCATCTTTCCGTTCTTTTGAACCCAACACTAATTGACGATATTCTTTTATGTAGCTTTTAATTTCGCGAAGAAAATTATCCCGGTTGAAATATTTCTTCCCGTCTTTTTCTTCAACCAACCCTTCTGAGCTGATTCGAATCATCCAACCATTTCTTGTCATAGCCTCGTGTAAAAGAGCACAGCGTACATTCGCCGCAAATAACGACAACAAAATTAATCAGCCTCCAACAAACGCTTCCCATGAATTACCGACAATACGCAAATTTCACCCGCTCGAATTTCATAAATCAAACGATAGCTGTAAAGAAAGCATTCACGAATATCGGCATTCTCAAATTCCGGCACAATACGTCCCGCTTTTGGGTATTCTACAATGCCGTCCCCCAGCGCAAACAATCGCTCCACAACCTGTTGGGCATAATGCAATGAGTCCCGGCTGATAAACTCAGCGATACCGTCGATATCATCCAGCGCCTCTTGCGACCAAATTATGGATTCAGCCATTTACTTAGCCGCTCCCTGGCCTCTTCACTGCTAAAATGCTTGCCATCACGAATATCCGCCTGCCCGCGACGAATTTTTTCCAGTACATAAAGGTGATATTGAATATCCTCAATACTGGCATCATCGGGTAAGTGATCAATCAGGTCTTTTACATCTTGTACGGCTGATGACATAACTTTATCTCCTGCTTCGCAAACCTCGCCGGAGTGTATCAAACCTCCGCCAAATCCCCTTTCTTTTCCAACCATGCCTTGCGATCCGGTGCGCGTTTTTTTGCTAATAACATATCCATCATTTGATGGGTGTTATCACCTGGCTCAATGGTTAAACGCACCAGCCGCCGCGTATCAGGCGCTAACGTGGTTTCACGTAATTGTTTCGGGTTCATTTCACCCAAACCTTTAAACCGTTGCACGTTGACTTTGCCACGCAGTTTTTCTGCGGCGATACGATCCAGCACACCCTGTTTTTCAGCATCATCTAACGCATAATAGACTTCTTTGCCAACGTCGATACGATACAATGGCGGCATGGCGATGTACACGTTGCCTGCTTGCACCAATGGGCGAAAATGACGTAGAAACAACGCACACAGTAATGTGGCAATATGAGCGCCGTCAGAATCAGCATCTGCAAGCACGCAGATTTTCCCGTAACGCAGTCCATCCAGTTTATCGGAGCCAGGATCAACGCCGATGGCCACGGATATATCATGCACTTCCTGTGAACCCAGCACTTCGCTGGCATCCACTTCCCAGGTGTTCAGAATTTTACCACGCAGGGGCATGATGGCCTGAAATTCCTTGTCTCGCGCCTGTTTGGCGGAACCACCGGCAGAATCACCCTCCACCAGAAACAGTTCACCCCGCCCCGGGTCCGACGATGAACAATCCGCCAGCTTACCGGGTAGAGCGGGCCCCTGAGTAATCTTTTTGCGCACCACTTTTTTACCCGCTTTCAAACGGGCATGAGCGCTGGCAATGGCCAGTTCAGCGATAGCTTCACCTGTTTCGGTGTGCTGGTTGAGCCACAGACTGAATGAATCTTTCACTACACCGGAAACAAACGGCGCACATTCACGGGAGGACAACCGTTCTTTGGTCTGGCCGGAGAAGGCGGGGTCAGCCATTTTCACAGAAAGGATATAGCTGACCTTGTCCCATACGTCGTCCGGAGCGAGTTTGACACCACGCGGCAGCAGGTTGCGGAATTCGCAAAACTCGCGCATGGCTTCGGTAAGGCCCGTACGCAAGCCATTAACATGGGTGCCACCCTGGGCGGTGGGCACGAGGTTGACATAACTTTCACTGACCGATTCGCCGCCTTCAGGTAACCACAGCAATGCCCAGTCAGCCGCCTCGGCATTGCCCGCAAAACTGCCCATAAAGGGCTCTTCCGGCAAGGTTGGCTGGCCGTGCAGTTCGTCCAGCAGATAGTCACGCAAACCATCTTCGTAACACCATTCGCTGGTTTCGTCGGTCCTTTCTTCATAGAAACTGACGTTCAAACCGGGGCACAAAACCGCTTTGGCACGCAACACATGCTTGAGCCGTGGTACAGAAAATTTATTTGAATCAAAGAATTGGGGGTCGGGCCAAAAACGCAACGTGGTACCAGTATTGCGTTTACCCACTGTGCCAACCTCTTCGAGATCGGAGGTTTTATTGCCATCGGCAAAAGCGATGTTGTATTCCTTGCCACCCCGCCGCACCCATACTTCGAGATGTTTCGACAAGGCATTGACCACGGACACACCCACGCCGTGCAGGCCACCGGAGAATGCGTAGTTTTTATTGGAAAATTTGCCGCCTGCATGCAGTTTGGTGAGGATCACTTCCACACCGGGAATACCTTCATCGGGATGGATATCCACCGGCATACCACGACCGTCATCGCTCACTTGCAGAGAGCCGTCTTTGCTCAAAATAACGTCAATCGTGCCAGCATGGCCCGCAATGGCCTCGTCAACACTGTTATCGATCACTTCCTGGGCCAGGTGGTTGGGGCGCTCAGTCTGGGTATACATGCCGGGGCGCTTGCGCACCGGCTCCAGGCCGCTTAATACCTCGATGGAGGCGGCATCATACTTACTGCTCAATTCAGACTCCTAAAAATTTTCACAGAATGGCGCAGTCTACCTGCCCCGGACGAATGAGGCGAGACCTCAAAACAACTAAACAGAGCCGTACGGCTCATCATTCAAGATGGGCCTGAAGTATGCCGATATCAACATAAAATTGAAGCACTTATACCCAACAGACCCCAGCTCATCAACTCAAACGCATGACCAATCCAAACACATCATCGCCAGCCATTAACAAAATTCGTCCACGTAACTGGGGGATCCGTCTGAAAATCGGCATTGGCTTCGGTAGTCTGATCCTGCTCATGACGGCGGGTATGGGTATCACCCTGTTAAAGCTCGATAGCGTCAAACGCACAGCGGCTTCCGCACTCGAAGAACGCCAGCCTGCGGCCAATTACTTTCAACGCCTGTCACAAAGCCTTAATCAGGCCATTGCCTTGCTCAACAGCTTTTTGTTAACAGGCGAAGTGGAACACAAGGCAGGATTCAAACGAATTGCCGACGATATTGCCGACCGTCTGGACGGTGCTCGTCGGCAGGATATTTTCCAAAGCCAGGGGCTCGATGACACATTACACGCATCCCAGGCCTTGCTCCAGCAATACCGGAAACATGCAACAGAATTGTTTGCGCTGCACGACAACAACCTGAACAATCGCGGCCTGCTGCTGGCGGGGGAAACACTGAATCCGCTGGCTATCCGTTTTCTGGGCAACATCAATGCGCTGTTGGATAGTGATGACATTAATCCCGGTGATCCGCATATCGCCCAAGCCTTACCCGTTTTACAGGAATTGCGTTACAACTGGGTGAGGATGATGGGGGCACTTAATCTCTACATCACGTCCCAAAACAAAGAAACCCTGGTCAATTTCAATAACTTCAAAGAAGTTATCAGCATCCTGATGACAAAGCTGAACCGGCTGGAGGTCAACATCGGTTTCGGTGAGATCGAGGAGATGAGTGAAATCTATTCTGCTTATCTTGAAAAGCTTCCAGCAGTACTGGCAATATTTGAAACGGGTGCCTGGCGGGCCGACACTTATCTGCTGCTAACCCAGGTACAGCCTGTCACGCATCAATTACAAACTCTCTTCGAGGGTACTGCTGATAACCTGCTCAACGCAGCATTCGACAATGGGCAGGAATTAACCCGGTCGCTCTATGAAATTCGCATCTCCTCCTTTATCGGCATGGCTCTCACATTGCTCACCGGTCTACTGCTGGCCCTTCGTTTTACCCACAGCATCGTACCGCCAATCCAGCGTTTGATGAGCGCTGCCGGTCAAGTGGCTGAAGGTGACCTCAATGCCGAAGTGATGGTAACCAGCAATGATGAAATTGGACAGTTAGGTCATTCATTCAACACCATGGTTAACCACCTGCGCCTGGCCGCCATGACCGAACAACAAATGCTGAGTGAACTGCAAACCCTGAATCAGGATCTGGAAAACCGTGTCAATGAGCGCACCCGGGATCTCGAAGAAAGTGAAATAAAGATTCGCGCCGTGCTCGACAATATCGGCGAAGGTATTCTTGTGCTGGATGAAGCCGGCACTATTGAATCATTGAATCCGGCAGCCATGACAATTTTTGCGCTGGAAAGCGATGAAGCCATTGGCCTGCACAGCACATTGCTGGCCGGGGGGTATGATGTTGACAAGTTTGCAGAACCGGAACAGCAATGCGACAACCAACAACCCAAGGAATGCCTGGGTCTTCGATCCGACGGCAACACTTTTCCGATGGAAATTGTGGTATCCGGTATGCTGATTGGTCATAAACGCATGCGCGTCTGTATCGTACGCGATATCACCACCCGCAAAGAAACCGAGCAAACGCTGGCTGACGCGCAAAACCAACTGGTCGATGCAGCACACAAATCCGGTATGGCCGATATGGCCACAGGTGTGTTGCACAATATTGGTAACATCCTCAACAGTGTCAACCTGGCCAGTGAAGAGATTCATCGCATTTCGGACAACAGCAAAATTTTCGGTCTGTTAAAAGCTTGTGACATGTTGCTGAAAAATACTGACAATATGAACGAATTCCTGACTCAGGATGCCCGTGGCAAAAAGTTACCCGAATATTTCATCAAGATGGGCAAGGTGCTGAATACTGAAATCAGTAGCATCCAGAAAGAGTCCAAAGAACTGATCGCCAAAACCACGATGATGAAAGAAGTCATCAGCACCCAGCAAAACTATGCCAGATCCGGTTTCCATAATGAACAGCTCAACCTGTCTGAGCTGGTAGAAGATGCTCTGAAAATTCAGGATGCATCGCTCAAAAAATGGGGCATCAAACTGGATACGCAATTTACCAGCACCCCGGCATGTATTGGGCAAAAATCCAAACTGCTGCAAGTCATTACCAATCTGATCAAAAATGCCAAAGAAGCCATGAGTAATAATGATCAATTCAACAAACCCAAAGAAATGCTTATTGAAACCGGTATGGCCAACGACACCGCTGTTTACCTGAAAATAAAAGACAATGGCTGCGGCATAAACAAAGAGCAGCTTACAAAAATTTTCAACCATGGTTTTACCACAAAAGAAACCGGGCACGGTTTTGGCCTGCATACCTGTGCCAACGCGATGACCGAAATGAAGGGTGTCTTGAAGGTTGACAGCAAAGGGGCTCAGAAAGGCGCCTGTTTTACCGTTATCCTGCCGGTAAAAAAAGCCGCTTAAAACAGACACATGAAAACACTCCGGGAGATCACAATGGAACACAACACACGCATTTTGATTGTTGATGACAACGAATCCATCCATGAGGATTTTTGTAAAGTTTTAGTCCATGAACAAAATGAAGACCGCGCCGCTCTGGATGAGCTGGAAGCCGAGCTGTTTGGCGATGATGGGAATGGGCCCAAAAACAACACCCCGGATGATACTTTAAAATATGAAGTCGATTCCGCACTACAGGGCCAGGAAGCCCTGGCTATGGTGAACAAAGCGGCACAGGAAGGTCGGCCCTATGCACTGATTTTTATGGATGTACGCATGCCGCCGGGCTGGGATGGTATCGAAACGATCAGCCGCATCTGGCTAAAACATCCCTATATCGAAATGGTATTATGCACCGCCTATTCCGATTACACCTGGGATGACATTATCGAAAAACTGGGCAGCAATGACAAACTGCTGTTTCTACGCAAACCGTTTGATGCCATAGCGGTGCAACAAATGGCATTAAGCCTGGTAAAGAAATGGAACCTGGGTGAACAAGCCAGAAATTATGTTCAAAATCTGGAACGGGAAGTAGAACAACGCACCCTTCAGCTCAAGGACTTATTAGCTGAACTGGAAGCAAAAAATGCCGAATTGGCTGACTCCAATAACCAGCTCAAGCGTGCTGCCCTGCATGATGCGCTCACCGGTTTACCTAATCGCATACTGTTCCATGACAGACTGGAACAAGCTATCAAATTGGCCACACGCAACAAAACCCAATTTGCAGTGGCAATGATGGACCTCAACGGATTTAAAGAAATCAATGATCAGCGAGGTCATTTGTCTGGGGATTATGTCCTCAAAACCGTAGCGGACCGTATCCAGAAAACCTTGCGGAACAGCGACACCGTCGCCCGGCTTGGTGGTGATGAATTTGCCTTTGTTCTGCCAACCGTTGCCCGGGAGTCACCTGACATCGTTCTGAAAAAAATAATGTCCGCCTTTGCAGAGCCCATCACCATGGATAGCAACGGTGAAAAAATCAACGTTGGTGCGAGCATCGGCATTACACTTTATCCCGACCATGGCATCGACGTTGATGCATTAATTGGCCGCGCTGATGCAGCCATGTACACTGCAAAACGTGATGGCAGTGGTATTTGCATGTACGGTAAAAACACTGATAAGGCTGCTACAGGTTAGGATCGCTCGAGCAATCCTTAGGTCATCAATAAACTGTTTTATGCTGAGCCGTTCATGGCACGATTTTCCAGGCACACGGAAACCCGCAAACCACCCAGTGCCGAAGAACGATCCAACGTCAATTTGCCACTGTAAATTTCCACCACATCACGCACAATTGCCAGACCCAGCCCGTAACCGGGTGCCGCTTCATCAATACGCACCCCCCGCGCCGTCAGCTGTTTGATTTCTTCATCATTGCAACCCGGGCCATCATCTTCCACCACTAACTGCAAATGGTGTTCATCACCCTGTAATTCACAACGCACCTGAGACCTGGCCCACTTGCAAGCGTTGTCCAGTAAATTGCCGATCAGCTCCAGCATATCATCACGATCAAAAACAAAAACCACCTCCGGTGCCCGCCAATGAATATTCAGGGGCTTTTCCTGTTCATCTCTAACGGCAAATATGCGCTGCAACACATCCACCAATACCGGCATCTCTTCCTGCGGCGAAAAACGCACACCGGGTACACCTTGCCCCATTAATCGAGCGCGTTTCAATTCACGATCCATAAGTTGCTGAATACTGTCGGTCTGCTGTTTCAGGTTGGCCGACAAACCAGGCAATGCACGTACGTTCTCCTGTTGCCCAAGCTGGCTCAGCAGACTCAATGGGCCTTTAAGGACATGCGCAAGATTACCTAATGCATTGCGTGAACGTTGCAACCTTTCACCCAGCAGGCGCAACAGATGATTGATTTCGCGCACCAGCAACCGCACCTCAGCAGGCACTTCTTCACTTAACTGACCCACCGCTCCCTGTTGCAGGTTTTTAACCTCGTGCAAAATTTTCTCTAATGGGCGAAAAGATCGGCGTATAATGTAATGCTGCACACCGAGCAATATCAGTAATGTCAATAGTGACAGCCCCGCAAAATACCAGTTGAAGCGCACCAGACTTTCCGACAATGGCGTCAGATCTTCTGCAACGGCAAGCGTAAAGCGTTGTCCCTGCTTCTGAAACCCACCCGCCCACATCAGCAATGTCTGCCCTGCCGGACCCTGCACATTCCATTGACGCACCTCCCCTTTGGGCAACCGTGACACAGCCAGAGACTCATCCCATAACGAACGGGAATAAAGCGTTTTATCATCACCTAATACGATAAAATAATGGCCGGAAAAGGGCTGATTGTAGATATTTGTCATACGTCCCGGTGTTAACTGCAATACCCCGTTTTCACCCACCTGCAAGGCAGACAACACACTGTCGGCATCATGCTCAAGCCGTGACTGCACAAACTCTTCACCAAATTTTTCAATTGCTCCCGCGACCAGCCACCACAACAACAGCATTAACAGCACGACACTGGTCGCCAGCCCCAGTTGCAAGCGTTGCTGTACCGAGTTCACATTCTATCTCCATTTTTATCTGCACTTTTTTCCCCAAACACATACCCTTGTCCACGCCGGGTACGAATGTGCTCATTGCCCAGTTTGTCGCGCAGGCGGCGCACATAAACCTCGATAACATTACTGTCCCGCTCCGCATCATCTTCGTAAACATGTTCTGTGAGTTTGCTTTTGGATAACACCTTGCCGGAGTGATTCATAAAATAACGCAGCAAACGAAACTCCGTGCCCGTCAACACATGACAGGTACCCGTGGTATCCACCACCTCTTGACGTTCTTCGTCTAACCGCAGACCGGCTGTTTCCAATAAGCCATCGGCACGTCCATCACGACGACGAATCATCGCGTCAATACGTGCCAGCAGTTCTTCCACATGAAAAGGTTTGCCCAGGTAATCATCAGCACCGGCACGCAACCCGTCAACCCGTTCATTCCAGGCATCCCGCGCGGTAAGCACGATCACTGGCACGGTATTTTTTTGCCTGCGCCAGTCAGCCAGAACATCGAGCCCCGGTTTCTTTGGCAAACCCAGGTCGAGAATGACCACATCGTAATCCACCTCGTTGCCCATAAACTCCCCGTCAATGCCATCATGCGCCACATCCACAGCAAAGCCTGCACGAGACAAATCCTGTTTGAGACCTGCCGCCAGGGTCTCGTCATCCTCAACCAGTAACAGCCTCATCAGTCCTCCCGTTCACGTTTAATCATTTCACCGGTCTTTGCATCGAAATAAAACTCCCAGACTTCACCTTGCGCATTCAACAATTCCACCTCGTAAACATAACGTCCCTTTTTGTTTTCCAGCTCCACCGCAATCACCCGCCCGGATTGCTCGGCTCTGGCAGCCTTGAGAATATCTTCCAGCGGTAAAATTTCACCTGACGTCATTAAACGCCGGGCCTCCTCATGATCCTCGTCACTCACACCGGGGGTCAGCACAAACAAACCCGACAAGCCCAGCAACAGCACCAACACAATTGATAAACGTTTCATTAAAAGTCCTTTATTTTATCTAACCGGTTTTGTGGGAAAGGTTTTATACGACCAGCGATTAATCATCCCAATCAGCATAACCCGGTATCTTCACCTGATGTTCATTATAAGATCCCTGCGCCGCCCGTGTATGGCAAAGCTCGCAATTACTGAACGAACGCACGTCGGGATTATCTTTCACCACGCGATCAGGAAGCTCGTGGTGTTTACGCTTGAAATAACGTGTTGTGCTGATACGCAACGGGGCATCATTCTTCGCCAACGAACGACTTATACCGCGTGACCGTTTATAGTCAGATGTATCCGCCGCGTTTTCTGTGAGATAAATGGTAAGCTGCTCGGCATCGGCAGCCTCCAATTCCGCATTTTCCGCAAAGTGATCCTCCAGCCCATCCATCAACCGCTGCCAGGAACGGGCAGGCAGCAAGCCCGGTTGATAGGGAAAATGACAGGAGCCACATTCGTCTTTGTAAAAAGCATTGTCCACCGGGGCCACATCCAGCCGGGATTGACTCCACTGGTCATTGTCCTCGTAATCATCGTCATCACTGAGCACCATCCCGCTGATACCCACCAGCCCCAGCGTAAAACCCATCGTCAATACGATGCTCCAGGTTTTGCTTTTCCTATTGTCCATGATTGTCACCTTTACCTTTTAACAATGAGAGTGGCTGCAAACTACTGCTGGCGGATAAAGCTCAGCAAGTCACCTTTCTCCTGCGAGGTGCATTCACGCCCCCAGGTCCATTTGCAATTACGTTTAAACCATTTGCGGATTTTTTTCGCACTACTCAGACGTTCAACATTGACTGCCGGACTAAGCGGCTCGATAGTCTTGCCGGTTTTCGCGTGTTTGCCGGCACTGCGTAAATCATTGCCATGACAAGTGGTGCAACTGCGTGCATGACCATCCTTCTCACTCACCACTTCCTGCCGCCACAGCTGTTCACCTTTTTGTGCGCTAAATGACCCCGCCCCACTGGCCTGATAACTGACCAGTTGCTCATCCACCACGGATGCCTGACTGGCCAACGGTACGGCAAGCAACAAAATGAACATCCCCTTACGCAAGACATCGTTGCCTGTTTTCATGCTGCATCTTCTTCATCAACGGGCTTACGGCCATTAATCATTGACTTAACAAGGTTTTCTTTGTGCTGGAGACTTGCGATCAGTACACCTGTCACATGAAAAAACACCAGGGCCAGCGTGGCATTGGAGAAAAACTCATGCAGCTCCTCCACCACATCCTCCCAAAACTCCCCCACCCCGGACAAACTGGCACCCAGAGGACCAGCAGATTCTTCGATGCCGTAAATGACGATACCGCTTATTGTCACCAGCACCAGTGACGACAACAGAGCAATAATCATCGCACCACCCGCAGGGTTGTGGCCCAGATAACGTCGAGGATGCTGGCCCATAATGGATTTCAGATAAGCCCACACTTCACGGGGACGCTTCACAAAATCCGTAAACCGTGCATGGCGGCTGCCCACAAGCCCCCAGATCAAGCGAAAAACCAGCAAACCAGCAACGACATAACCCGCATAAACATGCAGATCCAACAAATCATCCTCGGTGAAATAAGCGATAAAAAAGGCACTCACCAGTGACCAATGGAATATGCGTACCAACGGATCCCACACCGTGACCTGTTTTTGCTGAACCTGCCCCTGTTGGACATCGGTGGCATCAGTATCAAACTTTGTAATCGATGTATTCATATCTCAATCTCCTTTTTGCTTTTATCAGCGCTATAGTGTTGCTAAGCCTTACGCTACCCCACCAAGCTGAAGCCAAACTGAAAAAACCGGTTTCAACGCGATTTAACTCGCCAACCTCTTGCTGACCTCTTTTGCAGCACAGGCACTTACACGTAAAATACGCACATGATTATTCACGCCGATATGGATGCCTTTTTTGCCTCGGTGGAAATCCGTGAGCAACCGGCACTGCGTGGCAGGCCTGTGGTCGTCGGTGGAAGGGCAGAAAGCCGGGGGGTGATCGCGGCAGCCAGTTATGCCGCACGGCAATATGGCATTCGCAGTGCTATGCCCACGGCAACAGCACTCAAGCGCTGTCCCGAACTGGTTGTTTTACCAGGACGCATGGCTCTGTACAGCGAGGTTTCGCGGCACATTCAGAATATTTTTGCCCGCTACACACCTCTCATCGAACCCCTGTCGCTGGACGAAGCCTTTCTCGATGTCAACGCCAGCACCGCATTATTCGGCTCCGCTCAACACATTGCCCGTGACATCAAACAAGCTGTGCTGGATGAACTGCAACTGGTGGTCTCCATCGGCGTAGCGCCCAACAAATTTGTCGCCAAAATCGCCTCGGATGTGCAAAAACCCGATGGCTTTGTGGTGGTGGAAGCCGCAGACATACAGACATTTCTCGACCCGCTGCCGGTGTCTCGCTTATGGGGTGTCGGCAAGGTGACGGAGAAAAAGCTCCACGCCCGGCGAATTCACAGCATTGCAGATTTACGCCATGCCCCTGAATCGTTCATCCGTCAGCATTTCGGCCAATACGGCGAGCAACTGCGACAACTGGCCCGGGGCTATGACCCGCGCGCAGTGATTACCCAACGCGATGCCAAATCCATTTCCCACGAAACCACCTTTGCGCAAGACATCAATGATGTAGAAGTTTTGCGCGGCGCACTCTCCAGCCTCACCGAACAGGTCGCCTGGCGTATGCGCCGTCAGAACGTGAAAGGTCGCACTGTGCAGCTCAAATTACGCTTCGATGATTTTCACACCATCACCCGCGCCCACAGTCTCAGCGCCGCCACACATCATACCCGCGACGTGTGGCGCACTGTCCTGCAATTACTGAACAAGGAAATAACCAGTGGCCTGCCGCCCATTCGGCTCATTGGCATGGGAGTGGGGGGATTTGATACCAATGAACCTCATGAACAACTCGGCCTGTTTGATACACCACAGACTGATGATACAACCGCAGGCATCGCCCATGACAAGGCCGGAGGCATCGATAAAGTCACCGATGACATCAACCGCCGTTTTGGTAACACGCTGTTATTACGCGCCCGGGGACTGCGGCGGCCACGACCTGCATCCACACGCTGATTCAAAACTGTTAATGTGAATTAAGCGCTTAATTCACACACAGCCAACAGGAACGCATCATGACTATCATTCCCGACATTAGCGATAACTCACCGGCTGAAGGTGATTTACAAATCTATAACACCTTGCTCCAGCTCTGGCAGGCAGAAAACCCGATCAAAACCATCAAACTGCAATTTTTACTGGCCAGCAATGCCGGGTTATTAGGCTTTTTGTCGTTGCAGAATGACAACTTAACGTTACTGGCCACTGGTGGTGTTGTGCTTAATATCATCTGGCTGCTTTCAATTGGCCGTACGTCATTGTTTCAAAAGGCCTGGAAAAACAAACTGAATGATATTGCACAGCGACATCCTGACGATGCGCGCTTTCAGGTGCTCGACATCACATCCGCAGAAAAGCGCGCACCGGCCTGGCTGCGCGTTATTGGTGGAGTCTCCTCCCGGTATTATTTGCTTGGTACGCCCGCCGGACTGGCAGTGGCCTGGCTGGCCATTGCCATGACTCGGCTTTAATGCGGGTTATTACTCGCTTTTTTCTGTGCCACGAGTATTGAGACCGATTATCGGATACAAAGGACACCAGTTAATCAACCCCGTAGCCAGCGGCACAATACCAATCCAGCCCCATACACCAATCACATCAGTTACTGTTAGACCAATCAGTGCGGCACCCACTACAATACGCAATATTTTATCAATACCACCCACATTCAGGTTCATTTCCAATCTCCTTTATTTAAAAACAAGTCCACCTGAAAAATAAAACATTCGCACCGAAATAGCAGTGACAATGTCACACAGAGCTGGCGGCTATTTCGGCCAAAACCTGCCGCTGCCGCAAATGAATACAGCCTCGCTGTAACGCCAGCCAGCCATGGCGCTCAAATTCCTTTAACAAACGACTCACCACCTCACGAGCCGTACCCAGCTCGCGTGCCAGCACCTGATGGGTGGCGTGTACCACATCACCGGCATCCGTCATCGTCAACAATAACCGTGCCAGGCGAGCGTCCATGCGCCCAAAGGCGATAGCATCGATCAGCATCACCAAAGAGGTCACCCGCTCACCATACGTCGCAAAAACAAACTCACGAAACGCAGGGACTGCCAAAGCCTGCTGAAAAGCTGACAATGGAATACTAACGGCTTCCACAGCCGTCTCGGTAATGGCTTCAGCATGATAAAACTCACTGGACAACAGACAGGCGGTGGTTAATACACACGACTGCCCTGCCTCCACACGGTACAGCACAATCTCCTTGCCCGACTCAGAAAGCTTTTGCACCCGCACTGAGCCTGCCAATACCAACAGATAATTCTGACAAACATCGCCCTCGTGAAACACAGCAACCCCGGCAGGCAAGGACAACGTCCTGGCCGTTGCCAGCGTCGTCAACCAGGCATCATCGTCAATGGATTGCAATGCAGGAAAGTGGTCAAGCCATGTGGTATCAATGGTCATAGCGCTCAAAAATGCCGCAAAATCAGTGGAAAAAATCAAAAAAAGGCGAGTGGGTTTTTATTCATAGCCACCGCGACAATATAAGCAAACACCAGCATCGCCGCCAGCCACGCCAACACACGCACACGCTTGCTGCGCCCCGCCCGTAATGCCACCACCCCCAGAGCAATATACACCAGCAACGCCACGACTTTTGCCAAAAGCCACGGCAATTGCAACGCTGCCCAGCCCCATTGGGATGCCAAAGCGATGGCGCTGACCAACAACACCGTATCCACCACATGTGGAATAACTTTCACCATACGCGCCTGCAACCAGACTGACCCGCGTATCATCAAAATGCCACGGATAAAAAACCCGCCGCCACTCAGCATGGCACAAGCCACATGCAGCCACTTGATACTCTCCATCATCAATGGCGCAACCGGTATATCTGCCACTGATGCTGTCGGCAATTGTATTCACTGCGCAAAACCTGCAAGCAGGTGACGCACAAACAGCCATCAAACTGTGTACTCACGTACTCTGTTTGCTCCGGGGACAGATAAACTGTTTGACATTGGCACAATAAAATTGAACCCGCCTTGCATTCAAATTCTGTATTGCAACGGGGGCAGTGTCTGGTTTCGTGTTTGTGAGCTGTTGGCATATGTTTATTGTATGTCGTAGAGTCAATCGGTGGTAGCAGGCTCCAGTATGGAATTTACACACATTTCGAGCTGCGCGCATGTGAAGAATCTTGCCCCCATTCATATCACTGTTGATTACTCAGAAATCCGCAACCGGATAAACTAAAGCGTGCGCTTGTAACAGCGAACCGTCCCCTAACGTAAACGACCAGCGGCGGAATCTCGAATTATGTCTTTTTCCTGCCCAGACGCTCAACAACCTTTTCCATAACATCCACAGGCGGCACCACACCAGACTTACTGACAATAACGCCCAGAGAAGTCCCTTCCGCGACAACCCTGTCTCCCACGATAAACGTATGCACCATTTGAAACGACCGCTCATCCCAGCCTGTTATTTCCATTTTAATTTCGTACTTTTGAAATAAAGTTAATGCCTTTTTATATTTCATTGTGTGCTCGGAAATCACGGGCATCCATTTTTCAACAATCATTGTTTTAGCCAGCCCGGTTCTGATAAACATATCGACCCGGGTTAAATCGCATATTGTCAAATACCGTCCATTATTCATATGCAGATTAATATCAATATCATTAGGAAGGACTCTCAGACTCAACGTGTTTTTGGGCCTTTCGACGGGAAGGTCCGGCTTGAAAAATGATCCCGCCAAAATAATAATCATTCGCAAAATCAGATTCATAGCAAACCCTTGCCGCCTTTTTTACACATATGTTTCTCCATAAAGCGGACGTATTTTGCGCCTATTTCTGGCTTGGGTGCCAGTGATGAAAAAATCACCAGCTATATTGCAATTCCTGATAAAATTAGTAACCATTAGGCGGTTATTAAACTCACAAAATATATGGATGGGCAGAAGAAAATGAAGAAAAAAATATTATGCGTTGCGGCAGCTGTTGTTTTAAGTGGTTGCTCCGGCTCCAAGGACTACACACCAGCAGCGGGAGCATCAGGCAAGGACATCTTCGCACAAGCCTGTGTCGGCTGCCATGCATCCATCAACGAGACCGAACTAACCACTTTTTGGGAAATTACGGCTGAAAATGCAAATGCCGCTTATGTCTCAGCAAAAATAACCCAGGGCAGCATGAGAATGCCCTCCTTTCCGAATATCAAGGGTGCAGAGTTAGAAGCAATCACCACCTTCGTATTGGAACACAATAAGAGCAAATAGATTTTCTTTGGCTGTTACATCAACCGAACCATCATGTTGATATCAGCTGTAAAACGTCACTTGCCAGTACACGGCAACATATCCCCCCGACATATCGGAATGACGATGTTTGTAACGGTTTACGGGAAATTGTGCATTCAGTTTAGTAAACCGTTTTTTTATAAACCAATAATCTGGCTCAGTGTGTGTGTTTCACCAGGTGCAAGGTGACGCACATCGTCAACGGCGTTTGCTGTTTCGATGCAGACCATTTGTCGATAACCGCCATCGGGAAAGTCCGCCATGGCTTTGGCTTTGTTTTCCCAGGGATTCCACACGACGGTGGTATGGCTACCGCTTCTTTTGATGTAGATTTGTCGCAATAACTGCGCATCAAAAATGGCGCAGATACCTTCTGTACAGGTATCTTCAGTATCGAAATAAATGCGATCCACTTCTTCTCTAATATATACAGCATCGTTTTGTTGTTTTATCCGGTTGCCATCCAGCTGATCGATATAATGACGCCCGAGTAAGCCGTCAATGTGTATTTTTTTGACATCACCAACCGCAAAATAGCTGTGTAACGCTCCTCCGGCAGTGAAGGTTTTTTCACCTGTGTTGCGACTTGTCAATTCGATGGTTAATTCTGTGCCCACAGTAATGGTTAAGTTCAATTCAAAGGCATGCGGCCACAATGCGCGGGTGGCAGAGGTATCGTTCAGTTGTAACTGCAACAAGGTGCTGCCATCCGGCAATGTCTTTGTTGTGCTCACTTGCCATTCCATGGTGCGGGCAAAACCATGCTGCGGTTTGTGTTTGTCGATGGCATGCGGCCCGAACCAGGGCCAGATTACCGGTACACCGCCGCGAATAGCTTTGTTGCGTTGAAATTGTGCCAACGAACTCATCCATAATACCGGTTCGCTGCCCCGAGGCTGGAACGCGGTGATATGGGCACCTTGCAGGTAGACTTCGGCGCTCGCCAGCCCATTGTTGATTTGCGCTTTGGGCAGCCCGTTTTCTCCCGGCTGAAACCGCAGTTCGTCTGTTAGCGCAAATTGTGCGTTCAGTGACTCAATTTGATTTTCCATTTCTACCTCTAAATGCCGTTTGCAGGTCACGCCATAAACATAGCGGCACGCCCACTGTTCTGTTGATCAAACCTCAAGAGCAGGCAAATACCCACCCTGTCGCCGTTCTTCGGTATAATGCGCCCCTTTTTACGCAGCCTCATCGGCGGTCAACAATCCATGGAAAAAACGTACAACCCCCACGCCATCGAACAAAAATGGTACGAAACCTGGGAAAAAGAAGGCCATTTCGCCCCTTCCGGCGAGGGCAGTCCCTATAGCATCATGATCCCGCCGCCCAATGTCACCGGCAATCTGCACATGGGCCACGGTTTCAACAATACCGTGATGGATACCCTGATCCGCTACCACCGCATGAAGGGTGATAACACCCTGTGGCAACCGGGCACGGATCACGCGGGCATTGCCACGCAAATGGTGGTGGAGCGCCAGCTCAATGCAGAGGGTAAAACCCGCCACGACCTGGGGCGTGATGATTTTATCAAACGTATCTGGGAATGGCGCGAAGAATCCGGGGGAAATATTACCCGTCAGCTGCGCCGCATGGGGTCGTCTCTGGACTGGTCTCACGAGCGTTTCACCATGGACGAAGGCATGTCTAATGCGGTGCAGGAGGTGTTTGTGCGCCTGCACGAAGAAGGACTGATTTACCGTGGCAAACGCCTGGTAAACTGGGACCCGGTGCTGCATACCGCTGTTTCTGATCTTGAAGTATTATCCGAAGAGGAAAACGGCCACATGTGGCACATGCGTTATCCTCTGGCCGATTCACAAGAAACGGACAGCGGGCATTTAATCATTGCCACTACCCGTCCGGAAACCATGTTAGGCGATGCTGCTGTGGCGGTGCATCCTGATGATGAGCGCTACAGCCACCTCATTGGGCAGTTTGTGACATTGCCGATTACGGATCGCAAAATCCCGATTATTGCCGATAATTATGTAGACCCGGAATTCGGCACTGGCTGTTTGAAAATCACCCCGGCACATGATTTCAACGATTACGGTGTGTGGCAAAACCACCGTGATGAAAGCGCCATCAGTGAATTACCCAATGGCGGGTTGATCAACATTTTCACTATCGATGCAGCCATTATTGGCGGCGACGATGAATACGGCGCACTGATTCCTGCCACCTATCATGGGCTGGATCGTTACGCGGCCCGCAAGCAGATCATCGCCGATCTCGATGCACAAGGCTTGCTGGAAAAAACCGAAAAACACACATTAATGGTGCCACGCGGCGACCGCTCCGGTGCGGTCATCGAGCCACTGCTCACCGACCAATGGTATGTGAAAGTCGGCCCCCTGGCGGAACCGGCCATCAAGGCGGTGGAAAATGGCGACATCAAATTTGTGCCCGATAACTGGAAAAACACCTACTTCGAGTGGATGCGCAATATCGAAGACTGGTGCATCTCGCGGCAAATCTGGTGGGGACATCGTATTCCCGCATGGTACAACGAACAGGGCGATGTGTACGTCGGTCGCAACGAAGCCGAGGTACGCGAGAAACACGGCCTCGGCCCTGAAATCGCACTCAGTCAGGATGAGGACGTGCTGGACACCTGGTTTTCTTCCGCATTGTGGCCCTTTTCCACCCAGGGCTGGCCGGAAAAAACACCGGAACTGGCGGCTTTTTATCCTTCTTCGGTACTGGTCACCGGCTTCGACATCATCTTTTTCTGGGTCGCACGCATGATCATGATGGGCCTGAAATTCACCGGAGAGGTACCTTTTCGCGATATTTATATCCACGGACTGGTGCGCGATTCACACGGTCAAAAAATGTCCAAATCCAAAGGCAATGTGCTGGACCCCATTGACCTCATCGACGGTATTGATCTGGAGTCACTGGTGGCCAAACGCACTACGGGGCTGATGAAACCGAAGGATGCGCCAAAAATCGAAAAACAGACCCGCAAGGATTTCCCCGAAGGCATCCCCTCCTTTGGCACCGATGCCCTGCGCTTCACCTTTGCCACACTGGCCTCCACAGGGCGTGATATTAATTTTGACCTTGGCCGCGTGGAAGGTTATCGCAATTTCTGCAACAAACTGTGGAATGCCGCTAACTACGTGTTGATGAATACCGAAGGCAAAGACTGCGGCCAGAACGGTGGCGATATTGAATTGTCCGCTGCCGATCAATGGATTGATGCACGTCTGCAACACACTCAACAACAGATCATCCATGCCTTGCAAAATTATCGCCTCGACCACGCCGCGCAGGCCATTTACGATTTCACCTGGAATGAATATTGCGCCTGGTATCTGGAGCTGTCCAAGCCTGTGCTTACAAGCAATGACAGCAGCGAAGCACAATTGCGCGGCACCCGGCAAACACTGGTGCGTGTGCTGGAATCCCTGTTACGCACCCTGCACCCGCTGATGCCATTCATCACTGAAGAAATCTGGCAAAAAGTATCACCCCTCGCCGGATGCGAAGGTGCAACCATCATGCGCCAGGCCTACCCGCAGCCGGACATCAGCAATGTGGACGAAACCGCTGCCCGTGAAATAGAATGGGTCAAAGCGTTTATTGTCGGCGTGCGTCAGATTCGTTCCGGCATGGACATCAAACCCGGCAAACCTTTACCGGTACTGTTACAGAATACCAGTGATGCCGACATCAGCAACCTGAAACGCAACCGGCACACCATTGATTTTCTGGCTCGCACTGAATCCATCAGCGTACTGAATGAGGGTGACGAAGCACCCGAGTCCGCCACTGCGCTGCTGGGTGAAATGAAGTTACTCATTCCCATGGCCGGGTTGATTGACAAAGAGGCAGAAATTGCACGACTGGCCAGGGAGATTGAAAAAAAGAAACAGGAAGTGGCACGCATTGAAGGGAAGCTTTCCAACCCGAATTTTGTCGAGCGCGCACCCGAAGCGGTCGTTGCAAAGGAGCGGGAAAAAATTGCAGTCATACAAACTGCATTAAAAAACTTTGAGGCCCAGCTGAAACGTATCCAGAAAATCTAAGCCAGGTTATTGACCCAAAGTACCTATCAACAAGCAACAAAAGGAATGAAAGATGAAAAAATTACTGATCACCCTCGCACTGAGCCTGCTCATCAGCACATCCGCATTCGCAGCAAAAATGACGGTTGAAGAAGTCAACACGCAAATGGCACAGCTGAAAGGCCAACAGGTTACCGTGACGGGTAAGGTTGTCAAAGTGAACAACGGCATTATGAAACGCAATTTTGTTCACATACAAGATGGCACCGGTGGGAAAAACACCAATAACCTCATCATCACCAGCAAACAAACGGCGACTGTCGGTGACAACATTACGGCGACGGGTGTCGTTGTACTCGGCACCGATTTTGGCATGGGTTATTCATACCCCCTGCTGGTTGAACAGTCTGTCATCAACGTCAACAAATAAGTTGACACCTGGGTGATATGTCTTCCCACGCAGGAGCGTCGCGGCCATTAAGTTAAGCTTTCATTACTGGCTCCCATGTTCCGCGTGGGAATGCATACCATGGTGGATAAATAACACAAAGGTATGAATTCCCACGAAAGACTGCGGAAACCAGAACGCATAATACAGAATAATTTTACCCGGAAGAAAAGCCTGATAGATTTTGCGAAAGAGAGAATAAAAAACAAGATCACCTGGAATCCCAGGACGGATATAACAACACAAGTGGCTGGAGCTTTGGTATTTGCTGCCCGATAACCGGATTTGATCCGATTCCTTTCCGGGCGAAGTACGGCATATGGCACCGCACGTTAAACGGAAAAAGCTATACCCCGAAAGCAGGCAAAGCGCGTGTGATTGAATTACTGCATTCGGGCGAACTTGCCCTCTATGGCACCGGCAACTGGATTCCGGCAAAAGACCGCAATCATCACCTGGTGCCCAAAGCACGCAAAAAATCAAATATTTACCGGCAGGCCGCCGCTGCACGTTTGCTCGACAATAATGACAACATTCTGCGGGCAGAAGCAGCGGCTTATGTTTATCAAGTGGACGAATTCAACCGGGGTCATATTGATCAACTGCCCGAAGCGCCCGCCGGATTGAATCTGGTGGATCCCAAAGAGATACCCGGACTGGAGAATGCAACCTTTACCAGTAAAAAAACAGGTTTTGGTGCTGCCCTGTTTGAATCGGAGATTAATGGTGAAGCGATGGTGACCCTGCAATATTTGCCGCTGTCACTAATAAGCGTCTCGAACAGATCAAGCTGTTGGTGCGCTTTGGGGCATATATCAATCTGACGGATCGGTCAGGTGCCAACAGTGCCTTACATGCATCCGACCTCAATCGATACGATAATGGTGCATTATCTGATTGAGCAGGGCGTGGATTATACCGTGCGTGATGCGAGTCACGGGGATATCGCGTGGAATATACATGAAAGTCTCTCTGAAAACCTACTCAACCCTGAGTCTCCCGCCTGCGACTGGGCGTTAAAAGTCAAACAGCAACTGATTGATCGTGGGGTCAGGTTTCCGCCGCTGTCACCGCGCGAAGTGCGCTGGAAAGAGGGAAAGCCGAACAGGTATGACATCAAGGCACGAAAAAAAGAGCTGGAGGAAGCGTTAGAAAAAAATCCGGAAAAAGGTCAAAGAGCGGTGCTGAAAAAAGAACTGGAAGATTTAAAAAAAATGGGAAAACAAGTAGAAAAATTACAAGGTAGTCCGGTTTCGCCATCACCCGTATTCTTGTTTCACGCTCCTGCGTGGGAACGCATACTGTGGCGGATGAATAACGAAAGGTATAGGCTCTCACGGAACTTTGAGGAAAACCGGAAACCCCGCTACAGCTCCCCCCTTTACAACCTAAACATCAATGACTCGGGTAACTGAAAATGCTTTTTCTGTTGCGTAAGCGGACAAACAAAGGCCAGGCTACTGGCTGTTAATTGCAAGTTCTCCCGTCCCTCTTCCACTTGATTTCCTCCACCATATAACCGGTCACCCACTACAGGAAAACCAATACTCAACAGATGTTTGCGTATTTGGTGTTTGCGCCCGGTATCTATACGCACCTCCAGCAGGGAATAGTTTTTTTCTTTATCGTATTCCAACAGCTTCGCATAACTGCGAGCATGACGACCATCAATGTCGGTAGTGATTTTTTGTGGCCAGGCACTTTCGGGAAACTGGCCATGCACAATGACCTGATAATGTTTTTCCATTTCACGTTGTGCAAACAGTGCGGCAAGACTGGAGGCTATACGTTTTTGATGGGCAATCATAATTAAGCCAGTCGCCGCACGGTCCAGGCGATGCACGACAAAAGCCGGGCGTTGCGGTATCAGGTTTTGTTCAACCCACCGCTGAATGGTGCAATGATCGCCCCATTTTGAGCCTTGTGAAAGCAAACCGTAAGGCTTGTACCAGATACTGTATTCACCCTGATCCGCAATAAGTTGAGGTGGTGAGGGAACGGATTCCAGCACCTGCGTATCATAATAAAGGTGTAATTCATCGCCCACCGCAGGTGTTTTGCTGGCACGCCGTAATCTGCGGGGTTTGCCGGTTTTTTTCTCCTCAAGCCATACTGCACCTTTTTGCATGACCTGTTTGATATGTTGTTTAGACAAACTGGTAGCTTCTGCCAGTAAATCGACAGCGCTGGAATCCGTATTTTCAACGGTGAGGTGAATGTCAAAAGGTGATACAAGTTCAGGCATAATAGTGACCATTTTAAAGCTTGCGCATATTGTAGCCGAATAAGGTGGTGTAAACTGCAAGATATCATTCACCATTAATATACCCGTGACACTATTAGAATCACTCTTCCACTCGCAACTATTATTTGCCCTGATGCTTTTTGCTGTTGTCTCAGTGCTTATCGAAGTTGCGGCTTATAAATTGCTGAATGCCGTCGCTGATGTTGCACCGTCACATTGGCTGATGGAACATGCCGTCATCCCCGCAGCACGGGCATTGGCGCTGGTCAGTTTTATTTTGGTGGCTTACCCGGTGTTATTTGGCGTGGAATCGGCACTGCCTGTTGGTGAACTGCTGGCCGCCGGGCAGTTACGATTGAGCAACCTGGTGAATGTGGTTTTTCTATTGTCGTTACTGTTACCACTGATTCCGGTCTTCAGCCGCTGGCCCGCTTTTGTATTACCCATTCAGGGTATTGCAGCGGCCACCATGGTGTTTCTCTGGTGGGCCGATACCCAACCACGAGCAGATATCCATTTCTGGCCCGGCGCAATAACAGTGCTGGGTTTACTGGTGTTTGCTTTTGTGACTCATGAAATCGCTAAACAGCTTTCTCATCAACTGGAAAAAAAGGTGGATCGTTTTACTCAGAGAGAGGGCTCCGGTCAGTTGATTTACCGCACGGTGGTGATGATCATGCAGGTGCCCGTTATTCTGCTATACACTCTGTCGCTGGGACGACAATTACACGGATAAAAACATACCGAACTTCGGCAATAAACAACTCCGCAGCAAGCTGGCGCGTGGCATTATTTATGGTTCCTGCGGTCCCCCGTGGGAACCCATACCAGGCTTTGTGACATCCACCAACTCGACATGAATATAATCATTGCATAAGTCATTGCACTTAAATGCAGGTTATTGGGCAGCTCTAAACAAGTCGCACCGTTGCCATCCACACAGCTGCTGAGCCTGCCACAAAAAAACCTGCCAGACAGCCTCCTGCTTTCAGTTTATAGCGCTTAATCAATTCATGCTGGGGATATACGGATAACAAATAGGGACGGTTGTCGTGTTGTGGTTTCTTCATAATATGGGTGGGAGGTTCCACGCTGCGCTTTGATTGTTCACGACGCACCCGTTGGTACGCCGCCTTGCGTACAGCCTCCCATTCCTGCACATCAAGCTCACCATCTCCATTGGCATCAAAATGTTTCAACAGCGCCGCCGGATTCTTTTTCCAAAGCGCCAGCACGTCACGCACTTCAGCATCGGTATTAAACGATTCCGCGCCACCACCCACGGACATAAACATGCCAATGGCGTACAAAGATTCGCCAGGGTGCATGCGTTCTTCCGTGTAACGATAACGACCACTTAGTCGCCCAAGGAAACTGCCGCTTTTATGTGAATTACGCTGTGAAGGATAACTGAATTCATACCACACTTTTTTGGTTTTGCAGGCGACTGTGGCCCCTTCCGGGTCAATCACACAACGACCGGTACTGCCCACCAAGACAAACAATTCATCGCTGCTACCGGATGCCACGACACGGCTGTGCCGGTCGTTGATTTTTTCTACTTTGTAACGATACCAGGTACAGGGGGTGGTGGTCAGTGGCGCAATGATAGGCTCCCCTTCCATAAGTTCACCCCGCCCGGCCAGTTCAACATAGCCTTGTGCCGCAGAACGGATTTTTGAGGTGGGCGTGTCTTCAATAATCCGTGCCCGCCGGAAGAAAATGAAGGCAAAAACAAAACCGGCTACAGAGGCAACAATACCAATAAGCAGATAAAAATAAAATTTACCCTGTGGGAGATTGAGCACCCAGGCTTGCAATGACTCAGCGGACATAAATTAAAAAAATGACGTGTACAAAATCAGCCAAACAATGCTTTGACATCAACGTCTTTAAGCTCTTCTTCATCAAACTCCAGCAACTCAGCAGGCTTGAAATTGAATTGACTGGCAATGATTACATCCGGGAATTGTTCAATGCGCACATTATTAAGATTAACCGCCTCGTTATAAAATTCACGCCGGTCGGCAATGGCATTTTCCAGCCCGCTAATACGTGTCTGTAAATGCTGGAAAGACTGATCAGCCTTGAGATCAGGATAGGCCTCGGCCACGGCGAACAAGCCACCTAACCCCATGCGCAGTTGAGTTTCTGCTGCCCCAAGGGCTGCCATATCACCCATTTGCTGGGCGCTGGCCACTGCGGAACGGGCTTGCATCACTTTTTCCATGGTTTCCTGCTCATACCCCATGTACTGCTTACAGACCTCAATAAGTTTCGGCAACTCATCATGGCGCTGCTTCAGCAGCACATCAATGTTCGCCCAGGATTTGCTGACATTATGCTTCAATGACACCAGATTGTTGTAAATCATGATGGCGTACAGCACGATTGCGGCAATCAGGCCTAGAATAATGAAGGTTGAAATATCCACTACAACTCCCTGGTTTTAATTAATTGATTAGACTGGCATGGTGATTTTTATCAGTATCGGCAACAATTGTAACGAATTGAGCCAAATGAAAAACAACAGAATCATTGCGCATGACATTCAAAAGAGCAAGAAAGCAGATTATTCTGTGAGAGAGGTGCAAATGGGGACGGGGTGTGGGCGCCATTCTGCCGGAGCCGGAACGCGCTCAAAAAAGATATTCAAATCTCGCTGCTTATTTTATTCCCTTAAAAATGATCAAAAAACAAGCATGCAATAACTCCCCCGCCTGGTATCTCGGCTGTACCTCCTGAGTCACCCTATCGCCCCCATCCATGGGGTCGTCGTATTCAGTTCCCCCTCGTCTGTTTTTCAAACACAAAAGACGAACGAATGTGAACCCAATCTGAATACCAAACAGGGAAGTTATTGCATGCCCATTCCAACCGGATATTGATACCCTGGCTGTCGCCATGTCGAATCGACACATCAACCTAATCTGTAACCTTTATGCCCACAACTCCGATTTTTCGAGCTGACATTTATCGTCAATGTCAATTGATCGCCATTTTCAGTTGCGTCCCTTCACGCTGCCGGGGCGATGAAAGGCGCGCATGCCGCACTCGCTGTTTCCGTTTTGTCGCACGAAACAACACGCCCCAGGCATTACCGGCTTCAGCTGCCTGACGCAGACAATCCAGCGTTTGCGCATCACCTTTTTCCAGCCATGCCAGTACAGCACCGCAAGTACCCGAACGCAGAGTCTGTTCCAGGATATCAAAACCGTTAGCACTATCGGAATGCACCAACAACACACGGGCCGGGTCAATACCTGCTTTTTTTAACTCATCAATACTGGGCAAACAAGGTGGCGCTACCAGTACCAGCCAGCGTTGCTGGCAAAAGCTGGCCAGGGCAGGCAGCATTTGTTTCAGGTTGCGCTGTAGATTATGCGACTGCGCCTCCGCACGACATTGTTCACCCAGTGAAATACTGCGGATTTCAGTCAATGCGCCCGCTGGCAGGACTTCCTCTGCTACCTGGCTTTTGCTGGCATTGATTACAGGTGCGTGACTGATTCTTTGCTCGTACCGCGCCTGACTTTTCCCTTTACCTTTTTTACCGGGCCTTAAATACCCTGAGAGTGAACGAATACTCAAGCGCCAGATCGCCTGCGCATAAAGACTAAAAGAACCACTGATCACATTGTGTCCGATTGCTTTTAACCCAAAGTATTCCGCTGTCCGTTTCATTATTTCACCTCGCCCCGAATCACACCGACAGCCAGACCTTCAATGGTCAAATCTTCATCGCGCAAATCCACTTCGATGGGTTTAAAGCTGGGATTTTCGGGCATTAGGCGCACTTTATTACCACGACGACGAAAGCGTTTGACGGTCACTTCATCCCCCAGGCGTGCTACTACAATCTGACCACTGCGCACGTCCTGTGTGCGATGCACTGCCAGCAGATCACCGTTAAGGATGCCCACATCACGCATGCTCATACCCTTTACCCGCAGCAGATAATCTGCTGCGGGGTAAAAAATGGCGGCATCCATTTGATAATGTTCTTCGATATTTTCTTCTGCCAGAATCGGGTTGCCAGCCGCCACCCGCCCGATCACGGGTAAACCCTGCTCCTTGTTGTCTACAATGCGAATCCCCCGCGAGGAACCGGCATACATTTCGATGGCTCCTTTGTTCAACAAAGCCTTGAGGTGATCTTCCGCCGCATTGGCGGAGCGGAAGCCCATGGCGTCGGCTATTTCCACCCGGGTAGGTGGCATATTGTATTCTTCGATGAAGTCCCGAATCATATCCAGCACCTGTTGCTGTCGATTAGTTAACTCTTTCATATTAGTACCCTCCTGACATTTTCCTGATTTTTGCTGTCAATTTATACAGCAATTAATTAGTTTTCTGTCATTATATACAGTAATTTTCATTCTGCAAGCCCTCCCGCGTACAAAATAACCCGGAATGAATCCGTTGACCACTTCGGGACAAGGATTAAGTGCAAGGTGGGGGTACCTCAACCTATCCAGCAGTTCCGAGCGTCCAAACCAGCACATGGGTTCTGCCTCCCCCATAGCCGTCAGGCTAAGCCCTGCCCGGAAAGAGAGTGAAACTGGCGCATTACCGGTTTTTTGTTCTGCTCGCTTCAATACGGAGAGTAAAACGGTAGGGTGGAACAAGCGCAGTGGTTCCACCAATGGGCGATAAGAAACAACAAATAGCCTTTGTACCCACCACCACTGACAAAAACCCACAACCTGACCGCTTGAAACAGGGAAAAAAGCCTTCATGCAATCACAGCTCACCAGCCAATGGCGACTCAAGGCGGGCATCCATAGCGGATCAAACCTTGATGTCTCTTTCCCGTCTGGTGGAACCGCTACGCTTGTTCCACCCTACCCGGCTTAGCCTGACGGCTATGCCTCTCTCTCAATCTGTAAATTGGCACAACAACAATAAAAAGCTGAGACCTTTGGTAAGTTATTACCCCGCCCCGGCAATCAACCGCGCCTGAAAGCCGCCAACGGGGACAGAATTCCCACAAATGCCAAAAATTGCATGACAGCCTCGCGCCACATCCGTTAGCATGCAAAATACTGAAACCTGTAGAATTAATGAGAGGTGCAACATGCTCAGCGAAATATCACTCATGGCCTGGATGAGCGGAGCCATTGTATTTGCCATCGGCGGCGGTGTGGGATTTTATATCGCCCGACAAGTAAAGGATAAACACACACTGGGATTGGAAAAACAATTGGAAACGACGCAAAACCAGCTTAGTGAATATCAGGGTGAGGTCAACCGTCACTTCCTCAAAACATCCCTGTTGTTCAACAAACTCACTGATGATTACCGCGAAGTGTATGAACACCTGGCCACTGGCGCACAAAAACTCTGCAACGATAAACCCCTCGCCACCACGCTGGATCTGCCGGAGACAAAAATTCTCACCGCCGCAGGTGCCAGCACCACAGTCGCCAGCGAGGAAAAACCGACGGTCGATGCCATTGCTCCCGCACCTTCAGATACCGGGCATGATGGCACCACACAGCCGGATACTGAGGAGGCTATGGCAACCACCGCTGAAACAACGACCGAAGCGGTGACCATTGAAGATACCGGCCTGCCAAAAGAAACGGTGGAGAAACAGGCCGAAAAAGTGAAAACGCATGCGGAATCGTCCGGTACTGAGCCTTCAGTCACGGAAGAAACAACACCCGTCATTGCGGACACTGCTGACAGCCCTCCCGCCATCACCGAAAAAGAATTGAAAACGCTGGAGGCCAGCGAGCAGAAAAAAAACGAGGAAGACGATATTCCCCTTGGTGCCGAATCCACCCCTAGTGTAAAACCGGAGCATCATAAAACCCACCCGTCAATTCACTGAATTTTTCATTCAAAACAAAGCGCTCCCCTGTTTCGGAGGGCAATCGCCAACCCTCCGAAACCTGACGGATTCACGCCACCTGCCAGGGCTATATCGCCGCATTTTGTTGCATACGCATCATTCTGCCCTATAATGTGAATATACAACAATCAAGGAGGCTGGCTTATGGCGCTTTTACACGCCCAACCCATTGATAATAACGCTGTTCTTTCTGAGGCGCTGTTAAATACGGGCAAGGCATTAGGTATGACACAGGCTCAGGTGGGCAATGTTATTGGCAAAGATCGCACGACGCTGAGTCGCGGCCTTTCGCCCACCAGTAAGGCAGGCGAGCTGGCATTGCTATTTATCCGTTGTTATCGCAGCCTTTACGTTCTGATTGGTGGAAAACCTGACGACATGAAGCACTGGATGCATACCGAAAATCGTCACACTGGCGGCACCCCGGCCAAGCAGGTTCAGACTGTACAGGGGCTCAACCACGTTCTTGAATATCTGGATGCCATGCGCGGAAAAATTTGATGGACATCTGGACAACGGTCAGGGACAGGGTGACTCCCGAACATCTTGATAATCGTTTACTGAGAATTGTAGAAAGCCAGGAACAGATTGCCACCAACAGCCTTGTTGATGACCTCGAAAAACAGGCTGCACTGGAAGAGATGCTGGACAGTTCAAAACCACCCGCACCATCACTCAATGGCGCATTACATTACCTGCTGGCAACCCCCTTTCGTTACCCCCCTCTCCCCTATGGCTCCCGATTTGGCGCAAAATATGAGCCAAGCCTGTTGTACGGTTCCCTGACAGAGGAAACAGCGTTTGCAGAAACCGGGTATTACCGCTTTTTGTTCTGGTCGGGAATGAGTACACCGCCACCATCCAACAAACTCATTACCCAGCACACCCTTTTTTCTGTCCGCTACACGACGACTGCCGGGCTGAAACTTCAAAATTTTCCTTTTAGTGACTACCGGGATCAATTATTAAACCCTGTCAGCTACGAAGACACACAAAACCTGGGGCGCGCAATGCGTGAACACGGGATTGCTGCCTTTGAATATTTATCGGCACGGGATTGTAATCACGGCATCAATGCCGCACTTTTCAACACGGGCGCATTGGCCGCCACAACACCCAAAAACCAACGTCAGTGGATTTGTGAAACCACACACGACACTGTGCGATTTTATTCAATGGCGGATAAAACAGGCTATCGTTATGCCCTCGACACTTATCTTGTTGAAGGGGTATTTCCTGATCCGGCAGTGTAGTCTGCTGAAAATGTCGCTAATGTGAACCAGGGGTTTCAGGATGGCGCGTAGTGTGTGCCCACCCTGCCGTTATAAACGCCCATTCTGTTCAACAGCGGTCACCCAGTAAATGCCATGTTCGGCAACACCCAGTCTTGTGCCGCATAACGTTTCAAGCAGCGAGTCCACATCACCATCCTGCAACAGGATTTCCACCCGTACTCGTGGCGTATAACCAACCACCTTATCCCGCGCCGAAAGAAACGGGTCATTTTCAGCCTGTACACCATGCCCTTCCACATGGCTAAAAGTAAACCCTGATACCGTCTCCATGTTACGTAACCGGTCGGCCAGTTCCTGCTGTACGTTGGTGTGAATAATCAGCGTCAAAAGTTTCATGTCCGTTTCTCTCGTGGGTTATTGTCAACACGCCGGGATTGATGTTTCGACCCGCCTTCCAGCCAGGCATACAGGGTGGGCAGCAAAATCAGGGTCAATAGCGTAGAGGTAAACAATCCGCCAATCACCACCACGGCCAAAGGCCGCTGTAATTCAGAACCCGGGCCGGTGGCAAACAGCAGGGGCATGAGCCCCAGACTGGCAATAAGCGCCGTCATCAGCACCGGTCTCAATCGCCGTTCAGCCCCTTCCTGCACGGCCTGCAATACATTACGCCCGGCTTCCCGCAGTTGGTTAAAGTAGCTCACCATCACTACACCATTGAGTACGGCCACACCGAACAAGGTGATAAACCCCACTGAGGCAGGCACCGACAGGTATAAACCCGACAAATACAGGCTGACCACGCCACCGATCATGGCGAAGGGAATATTGAGAATAATCAGCCCGGCCTGCCGCAGAGAACGGAAGGTGGTAAACAACATCACAAAAATCAGCGCGATGGAAATCGGCACCACCAGACCAAGACGTGCAGCGGCACGTTGCTGATTTTCAAACTGACCACCGTAGGTAATGTAATACGATGGGGGCAGTTGCAGCTCACGGCTAATCGTTGCGCGCACGTCATCAACAAAACCCACCACGTCACGGCCTTCGACATTTGCCTGAATAACAATCTGACGCTTGGCGGACTCACGGTCAATGGACACCGGACCATCCACTTCACGAATGTCGGCCAGACTGCTGAGCGGTATTTTTTCCCCGTCCGGGGTTTCCACCCACAGTGCGCCAATAGTCGCCGGTGAGCTGCGGGCCAGTTCCGGATAACGCAGTTGCACACCAATGCGCTGGTTGCCTTGAATCACTTCGGTGACCACGCGACCGCCAACAGCCACTTCCACCAACCGGTTGATATCTTCGATATTGATACCAAAACGTGCAATGGCCTGTGGCCGGATTTCTATTTGCAGATAGATCTGACCGGACAGCTGGCCACGAAATACATCCACAGCACCGGACACCTGACTCACCAGTGCTTCGATCTGTTTGGATTTTTCTTCCAGCACATCAAGGTCATCACCGTAAAGCTTAATCGCCATGGCAGCACGTACACCGGTGAGCATTTCTGACACACGCATATCAATGGGCTGAGTAAAGGCATAATCAATGCCGATAAACTCATCCAGTTTTGCGCGCAGGTTTTCCTGAAATTCCTCCAGGCTGACCGTCCATTGATCCCGTGGTTTGGTAATAATAAAATTATCTGTCTGATGCAGCCCCATAGGGTCAAGACGCAATTCGTCGGCACCGGTACGTGACACCACACCAATAACCTCGGGCAGCGCCATCATTGCCTTTTGATATGGCACATCCAGTTCCAGAGAACGTTCCAGTGAGATACTGGGCAATTTTTCGATAATCACCACGGTGGTGCCCTCATCCATCACAGGCATAAACTCTTTGCCAATCAGGGGAAACAGCGCAATGGCTACCGCCAATGCAACCAGCGCACCTCCTACCGCTGTTTTGCGCCGGGCCAGCGCCCAGCGCATAACCGGCAAATAAATGCGTTTTAATATTGCCAGCACCCGGCTATCACCTTCATGACCACCGCGCATCAGTAAACTGGCCAGCACCGGAATCACCGTGAATGACAAAATCAGTGAACCGATAAGCGCAAACGAAATGGTCACCGCCAGCGGAGTAAACATTTTCCCCTCCAGACCAGTGAGGCTGAATAACGGCAGGAATACCACGATGATAATCAGCACACCGCTAATCACGGGGGTGGCAACTTCCAGTGTCGCCCGATAGACCAGATGCAGGCGATTAACGCCTTTGGGCGCACGATTCAGCTGAGTGTGAATATTTTCCACCACCACCACTGCCGCATCCACCAAAATGCCAATAGCAATAGCCAGTCCACCCAGTGACATGAGATTGGCGCTGATGCCAAACATGCGCATCATGATGAACGTAAACAACACCGACAGCGGTAAAACCAGCGCCACAGTCAATGCAGCGCGCACATTGCCAAGCATCACGATCAACACCAGCAGCACCAGTAAAACAGCTTCACCCAGCGCCTTTTCCACTGTCCATACGGCTGCCGATACCAGTTCAGTGCGGTCATAAAAAGGTACCGTGCGTACGCCTTCGGGCAGTGCCGGTTTCAGCGCTTCCAGTTCTGTTTTAACACCTTCCACCGTACTGCGACTGTTAGCGCCCAAACGTAACAGAGCCAACCCGGTAACCACTTCACCCTGTCCATCAGCCGTCACCGCACCGTAGCGGGTCAGTGAGTTAATACGTACTTCGGCTACATCACTGATATGTACCGGTATACCATTGCGGCTGGCAACAGTAATGCTACGAATATCCGACAAACCGCTCAGCTGCCCGGTGGTGCGCACCAGCAACACTTCATTGTTGCGATTAATGCGGTCACCCCCCGCATTGCGATTGTTATTTTTCAGCGCGGTTTCCAGGTCATCCAGATTCAATCCATGCGCCAGCAAAGCTTCAGGGTTGGCCACTACTTCAAAAACCTTGACCTCACCACCCAGTGAATTGACATCAGCCACCCCGTCTACGGTGCGCAAACGCGGACGAATCAGCCAGTCCTGAATGCGACGCAATTCCTGATTGCTATATCCTTCGCCTTCGACGCGATACATGAAACCTTCACCTAACGGTGTGGTGACGGGGCCAAGCCCACCTTCCACGCCTTCGGGCAACTCACTCCACACCTGGTTAAGGCGTTCGTTCACCTGCTGACGCGCCCAGTAAATATCGGTGCCATCCTCGAAGTCGATGATGATAATGCTCAGTGCGTATTTAGTGGTGGAACGCAACACCGTTTGTCGTGGCAGACCCTGCATTTCTATTTCAATGGGGAATGTAATACGACTCTCTACCTCGGTGGGCGACAGCCCTGGTGCTTTGACAATAACCTGCACCTGCGGCGCAGCAATGTCGGGAAACGCATCGATGGGCAGGCTCTTGAAGGCCCACACACCGGCAGCGGTCAGCACCGTCGCCAGTAATAAAATCATCAACCGCTGGATCAGGGAAAAGCGAATCAGGGAAGCAATCATGGATTATTCACTCCCTGCGCCGTATTGCCAATGGGATTTGAGTTCAGCAACACCACGACTGACAACATCCGTGTCAGCCGTAATACCTTTGATGACCGGTATCCAGCCGCCCGTTTCGGTACCGGTTTCAATCACCACCGGCTCAAACCTGCCATTACCCAGCACCTTGAAAACATAATTCTGGTCACCAAGCCGAAACACTGCCGAAGCGGGTACCATTAATCCCTCACTGGCCATACCACTGAGAGTGACTTCGGCATACATACCCGGCAGCAGCAACCCGTCCGGGTTGGCCAGCACAATGCGACCGCTCACGGTCTGACTCAAGGTTTCTACCTCACCACCCAAAGACTCCAGTGTCCCACTGGTATATTTGTCCCGGACTGGCCTGCACACGAATTTGTGCCGCCGCACCTGCGCTGACTTGCGGCAAACTGGCCACCGGAATCTGCACCATGGCCCACAGAGTACTAAGATCATCGACGCGAAAAGCCACTTGTCCAACGCCGAGCAACTGGCCGGACTCAATCTCCACACCTGTCACCAGACCATCAATAGGGCTGATCAAATCAAACACCGCCAGCCGGTCGGGCTGTTTGGCCAGTTGTCTGATTTGTCCATCAGACAGCCCGGCCAAAGACAACAAACGACGACGCGCCTCCAATGTGGCGCGGGCACTTTTATATTCACTGTCCACTTTTAACCAACGGCTTTCCGCCACCACCCCGTCTTTCCACAAACCCTCAATGCGAGTACGTTCGGTTTCGGCCAGCTCAAAGCGTGCCAGCGCCTCTGAATAACCAGCCTGTGCCTGACCCAGGCTATGACTGCGCAACCGCGCCAGCACCTGCAACAACCCGCAACGTTGTCACCAAACCATCCACCACAGGTGCAACACGGTGGGTTCTGCGCCGGTCAGCAGTGAGAATGCCGCTCAGCTTCAACTGTGTAAGACTTTCCCGGTGACTTACTGCAGCAGTCTCCAGACTGGCATTGGCCAATTGTGCCGGAGTAAGCTGTAACTCCACCGCAAAAACGGATACCGGGGTAACAATAAAAAGTAATACAAAAGCCAACATGGTCATTGGTTTATTCATGATAAGTATCCTGTGTGGCAATCGCCTGTGCGTTAATTTTTTCTTCCGCTTGTCTCCCGGTCTGCTTTTCATCAACAAAACGATGGCCAGCAGCCAAACGCAATTCTGCCAGACGCAAACGCTCTGTCGCTAACTGCAAGTTGTGATAACGGCGTGCCCCTGGGCCTCCAGGCGCACCTGCTGATACTGGCGCTGACTGCGGGCTGCATCCAGCTGCGCTTCGGCAACACTGCGCTGATAACCAAGACGACCACTAAGCGGCAACGGCTGGCTAAACGCAAACTGGGTAAAATCAGTACCATGACCCCCCTCATCCTTGCTCATTGAATCGTCAGCACGCACCTCAACTTCCGGGTTCGGCCATGATCCCGCCTGTCTCAATGCGCCCTCACGGGCACGAATCAGCGCCTCCGCACCGCGTGTTTCCGGCGCAATTTCCACTGCACGCTGAATACTGTCTTCCAGCGTCCACAACGCCTGCGCCAAAACCGGCACCGGTGTAACAGAAAACAACACAAGCACAAACATCATGACCTGGTTACTTTTTCGACACCCCTTTTGAACCAACCAATAAAAACCATCCAACATGAGCAACTCCCGGCGTAATACTCCGTTCACGACAACACAAGAAATTTTTAGCGATAAAACATGCAGCAGTGCCGCCGCACAGACCCAATCCCGCGCATCAACAATACCAGTGGATAATTAAACGGGACTTAAGTTGGCAGAACGCACAGCGGAGGAAAAGTAAATATCACCCGGGAAAGACAACACTTCCGGCACCAGCACGCTACCAGATATTTTTTCAGCAACTCCCCCGGGCACATATTCTCGGAAGAAGAAGCATGTGTATGTTGCTGACAATGACTCAAATTATGTACATGCAGCGTGTATTTCTTTTATCTGATGCCTCAATAAATGTTAATCCTGGATTCAATGTTTAATATATCTTGCAATAGATATAGTATGGTTTGGGAGCTAAACCATGACGTTATAAAATCAATAGGTTGGCGTGTTTTCGCACCAGCACACCATCAGAAATCCGGCATAATTCAGTGATTCTACTGAGTGGAAAATTTTCCAGCTCCTAATTCAGGTTATAAATAAAATGACTAAATGGAGATAGTGATGTCCGAAAAGATACTATATACGTCAGCTGAGATAGAAGCCATAAATGATAAAGATGTGATTTTTATTGACATTCGGGATAAAGAAGATTTTGAAAAAGGTCATATTCCTGGCGCGACAAATATCCCGGAAATCTTTTATTTTCTTAGCACCAGTACAGATGATGGCTTGAATGAACTTAAATCTGTATATACTGAACTGTTTTCAAAGGCAGGTATTTCTTCTGACAAGATGGTTATAATTTATGAAGATAACCTTAATACACGTTATGGCGCATCCTGCCGTGGATTCTGGTTATTGAAATACCTTGGCCACCAGCACATTGGAATTCTTGAGGGGGGCTATTCACAATGGAAAAAGACAGGAAACCCGACCACAACCGACACTGAAAAAACCAACCAATGTGACTTTATTGTCAAAATTAATAATTCTATTATGGCAACCAAAGCTACTGTTTTGAAGGCAATAAACAATGATGACATTATTTTACTCGACAATAGAGATGAAGTTGAGTGGACAGGAAAAAGTTCATCACCTTACGGTATAGATTTTGCGCCACGCAAGGGACGCATACCTGGTGCTGTATGGATAGAGTGGTATGACTTTATGTATGATAACGACAACATTGCATCTTTTAAATCCAGCGAAGAGATAAAAGAGCTATGCGCACAAAAAGGTATTTATACTGACAGTGATATTATCATTTATTGCTTTAAAGGAGCCAGGGCATCAAATACCTATGTAGCAATGCATCAGGCCGGGTTTCATAATATCCAGGTTTATTTTGGTTCATGGAATGAATGGTCAAGAGACATTGATCTTCCCATCGACAGTGAAGAAATAGAATTCTCTGCGCCATAATTAACGATAAAAAGCAAAGAAAAACTAACATCACCGCCCGAACCACCTTGTTGAAAGAAAAACGACATACCAATATACCGCCAAAACTATTTTGGCGGTATATCGGCGGAAGAAAATGATGATAAAACTGATGCCCGTTATGGAGAAATACGTCCCGCACTGGGGAGAGATGGGCGCGCCGCTGGGGCGTTAACCGCACTGTGGAAAAAATACATCCCTTTCCCGTTTGGTGGAACCGCTGCGCTTGTTCCACCCTACCCGGACAGAGAGAGGGTAGAGCCCTGGATAGAAGGTGGCGTTAGGGATCATAAATTTTTTGTTCCGCTAGATTCAACACAGCGCAAAACCGTAGGGTGGAACAAGCGCAGCGGTTCCACCGTGACCGTGTACACAACCCACAAATTCCATTGCCTGAAGAAAAAAACTCACGTCATTCGAATAATTAATGTCAATGCTCATTATAAATAATGAACAAATTTACCTAGCCTGACTGCTATGCTATAAGACTTCCTATTAAAGCAATGGTTTAATCGGCATAAACTGCCAAAAGAAAACCCGCCATTGCTTCCATGATGACGCAAATGAATCCGGGTCATCATACAGGGCATTCCAACTATTCGTTGGTCCCATATCAGTTTGGATAAGCTGTTCTACTTTTTTCGCAATCTGTTTATTGCGAACAATAATGCCCACTTCTGTATTAAGGTTTTCAGAACGCGGGTCCAGATTATAAGTGCCGATATAAACCGTTTCTGAATCAATCACCATGGTCTTGGCATGCAAGGCAAAAACCGGGCGAGACTTTTTTATATTGTCGTAACGGTGTAAAAGCTGTTCTTGCGTCGCGGGATCTGGTTTATATTCAAATATTTGTAAACCCATATTCAATAACTTTTTACGCTGATTCTTGTAACCGCTGAAAGCCTGTATATTATCGGTTGATGCAAGAGAGTTGGTGCTGATTTGTATAGAAACACCTCGCTTTTGTGTTCGTCGAAATAATGACTCCGCTTTTTTACTCAAAACCAGATAAGGCGTCTGTATCACAATTTTATGCTTTGATTTTTCAACCAGCATTGCCAATTCAGCCGTTGTAATACCACCTCCACCCAGTGAAAATCGCCGGTTATTTTTCCCAGGCGTATCGCTGACAAATCGGGCATCAGTCCATATCACTTCTTCTGTCAGCGCTTGAAAGGCAGCAGGTACATTCTCAATGGACTTTCGCACTTCAGGCTCAAAATTATCAGGCGATTGTGCGTATTTATGTAATTCCTGATAAATCTCCTGCACCTCTGTATCATTTATCGATACATTTTTTTGCAAAATCCCCAGGCCATCAAACAAATCATTAACCTCAACGCTTAACTCACTGCGCCAGAATTGCTCAAAACTCCATACCATTTTTTCGACAACATTACCCAACACCAGAATGTCTCGATCACGGAAATTATATTCATTATTATAATCAAAATATTCATCAGCCATATTCCGACCACCTGTGATGGCAACCTTGCCATCCACAATAAATGTTTTGTCATGCATGCGCTGATTAACGCCTCGAAAATCAGTCACCACATTCAAAACACGCTTATGAATCGGTGTCCCTACAGAATGTTGTGGATTATAGATTTTAATAAATACATTTGGGTGCAAAGCAAGGGCAAGCAACGTTTTATCGGGCGCGTCAATCAATAAATCATCAACAATCACTCGCACCTTTACTCCACGGTTTGCCGCACGCAATAGAGCTTCCGTTGCCAAAATACCAATATTATCGGTACTCCAGATAAAATATTGGACCTCAATGCTTTTCTGTGCATGATCTGCCAACCATGCCCGCGCCAAAAGCGCCTCTTCGCCTTTATCCAGTACAAGTACGCCCGTTAACCCGTCATGGGTTTTGATTTGCTCATCAATATAAGAGAAATTTAATGGCTCAGCGAGCGCAGAACTTTGTCCAAGCGTAAGGAATAATAGCTGAGTTACTAAACTTAGCAAAAAGACAATACGGATTTTTGAGGCATTAAAACCAGACGAATAATGCATACTATTTTATGGTGTTATTGACAGTATCGTTATCATAGCGGCTAATGCTCCAGACCGCCAACAGGAAAGCAATCCCGGAAAAGGATGCGATAACATGTTTTATTGTATGACCACTGACACCCAGAACATCATAAATATCAGTATCGAAATTTTCCACCAGTTTAGCCGTGAGATACAGCCCCAGGATCAACCAGATATATTTTTGTTGGTAACGTGATACCGGAAACAGCAACAATATGAGGGGTATCAATATTATGGGCAAAAATTGTACAACTGCATAAAAACGAAGATCCCCAAAACCCATAGTTTCTGTATATGACCAATAAAATACCGATAATACCCCAATGAATAAAAGTGGCCATAATACGACCTTCCCCAGCCTCTGACTAAGATGAAACCATAGGATAAATGAAAAAAAGGCCATAAATGATACTGTCATTGGCAACCGGTCCCATAACAGCGTTTCATTGGTTGGTGAAAGGTGATAATAAGCCGAACCAAATCCAGTTAATATCAAGCCAATGAAAAATATCAGAACCGGTATTTTATGAACTGTACAAGACTTTTCTGGCAAATACCTTCTGACGATAACAAAGCCAAGAATACCGATGATGACAAAAGGGATATTTGACAAAACATTCCATGCATTGGGGATGCCCATTTTTGTCTGTCCATCAGCAAACTGATGATAATTGGCATCCTGAGCAATGGGCTCAATAAAGAATACTGTGACCAGTATAATTACCGATATCAGCTGTAATATTTTCAGCTTCACATTGCGGCTCATGATTATTCCTGTTTCTTCAGAATCGCGTTTTTTTGATGGAATTTTCCATTCTGCAGATAATGTATTGTCTGACGAATCACCTCGTTACTCGACATGATCATCGGGTGCGTATGCGGCACAATCAAATAATCTGACATTCCCGCCACTTTAGCCCGTTCAACAGATACTTTACCATCATCATCGCCTGGGATGAGGGTGGATAAAATCAGATTAATACTCTTGTTACCCGTTATGACACCAACAGAATAATCAACAGCCCCCAGCCTGTTCGGCAGGCTTTTCGCCGATGTACCCAACTGCTGCCCTGCCGGACCATTAAATGCGTAAAACCCTGGAGAGCCTGCCAGTTTATCAACAATTTCACTCCCCTGGTTGGGAGGGCTCAACATCACAACATGACCTAAATTATCCAATAAATGATTAGCCAGATAATAACGAACCAAAATTCCTCCCATGGAATGAGTGACGAAATGTATTTTTTTTGACTGCACAGACTGGCATTTCTCCACCCCTTTTGTCACATGCTCTTCTGCCAGCTTTTCAATCGTTTTTTTCCTTGATGGATAATCAACGTTAATAACATGATAGCCTGATTTACGCAGTGATTTTTCCATGGCTGAAAATGAACGGTTACTTCTGGCCAGCCCATGAAGCAATACAACACATTCATTTTCGTTATCAGCCATTGGCATTTCGTTATATTTTCCCATCGAAAAAACAGGGTTTGTTACACTCTGTATTATAATGTATAGAAAAATAATGAATATCTGTTTTATTTTCATACTGATTTTTCCACAAAAACAGGACAGGTTTCCTACCCTGTCCTGTTCTATCCTTTTCAGCTATTTTTCCCACTGATCCAGTCTGGTTTTCCACCCGGCAAGGCGTCGTTTTATATTGCTGCCCTTGGACTCCATCATCGAGGCAATAATAATAAACGCAACACCTAATATCGCCAGTCCCGCCCAATTGCCAATATCAAAATGATACACCAACTCATAAAGCTGTTGTGCAACACCCAGCAATATTAAAATAATACCTCCAGAGAACGGGTTTCTTTGTTTAAATTTATAGCCCCAAAAACTCACGCCTGCACCGGTAACGATCGTTATCAGCGAGACCGCAAAACCTGCGTTATCCAACAAATTGACGGCCATTCCAATAACCAGGCCCGCTACAGCAAAACGTCTGTATATGCCTGCTCTGTCATGATTACGATATGAAATATCATATATCATTGCCATTGAAGATGTTATGCCAAGTGGAAATAATATCTCGTAAGGAAATTGCGTTATGACCTGTAGCGTTTCAATCAATAAAAAGCCAAATGATATCGCCGATAAAACGGACAAACCTTCCAGAAGGCCGCTTATCCTGGAATTAATCCCCAGATAACGAGATATCTGACGTACAATAAAAAACACACTAATGAATAACACAGTCAATAAAAATAAATCAGCTGAATAAAGCCATAAACTACGCCCCATTAAAACAGCTAAAGGCAAAAGCTGTAAGCCAAGAGCGATGATGCCTTCATTCGTTTTAGCGGCTGCGTTGTGGCTTGCTGTTTTCCGGCTTAAATAAATAACGACAAAAGTCAGTGCCAATACCATAAAACCGACTAATTGCGGGTCACGTAGCGGTAATAAAAGTGTGGCATTACTCAGTAAAAACAATACTGATAATTTTACCGACATGCTTCTTGCCAATACCGTAAACCCAAGAAATGTCACTGGAATCAACACTAATAAAGCGATGCCATTGCTTAACAATGCGGATGTCAGACTGCCTACAGTCCATGCAACGTAATGCGGGTAGGCGCTGAAATCTATCGCTGCGGTTTGCGAAAATATAAATGCACCAAGAATAGCGAAGTTTGCAGGCACTGAAATCAGTGACAAGGTTAATAACAGGCGCGCGCCTTTACTTTCTTTCAACCAGTAAGCGCTGGCGAGACCGATGGCTGCCAATGCCCCGGTATGACCCAGCAGTAAAAAATACCGGAACATGTCGTCGCCATTATCCCAACCCCGGATCAAAAAACTGTACATGGCAATTAACACCGCACCTGCTCCCAAAATACGCAAAATTGCAGGCAGGTTTTTCATCACATCAAAATTCGGTTTTTGTGAGTCTGGCGGCATTGCTCCTTCTGTCCATGGATCTTTTTGAGTGTTCATTTCTGTTCCTCTCTGGCGAGCAATTGGGTTAATTCCTGACGTAAATCATCATCCTTTTCCTTGTTGAGAAAATCACGCTCCAGCAAATCCGTTGGCGCAGAATGATCAACGATCATTTCTGTTTGACTGATATTTATTTCCCAACGCTCAAACGTTTCATCCAGTTGATTTTCCACCTTATTGTTCATTTCACTGGTAGCGCTGACCGCTGAGGATGTGGATTGTCGCGCTCGCATGAGCGTCAGTTTTTGCTTCATTTCAATCAGACGTTGTTCACTGGCCTCAACATCCTGCCCAAGCTTATCCGCCGCCTGTGCATATTGATTGATCGCCTGTCGTAATTTGGCGATTTTTTTCTCACAAAAATGACTGCGGCTCACACATTCCAGTGCTTTTTCTTCATTGGTTTCGGCACATTCAATGGCACGTTGCTGCCAGCGTCGGGTATTTTCCTGCTGTTCCTGCTCCTGCTGTTCCAGCCGTTCTTTTTCACGATGAACCTGGCCCAGCCGGACTTTGGCTTCGGCAATTTTTTTTCGCATTTCACTCAAGGTTGCCTGCACAACCGCCTCGTGATTTTCAATTTCGCCCACCACCTGATCGATGCGTGAAAACAACGTTGTGGAAAGCCGTTTGAATAAGGACATCATAAATACCTCCGTTTTGTTTTAGTGAGGCAATTGTTGACCCTGATCAAAAATAAATAAACTATATCGTTATTTGTCGCTAAAAAATGTTCTTTGGGATTATTATTGGTATACTTTTATGCCGATAAACTCTGAGGAGAAAAACATGGCACAAACCACTGCACTGATTGACACACTGAAACGGGCACTAAAAAATCATCGTTTGACCTATGCCCACATTGCTCAGGCGCTTGATATGAGCGAGGCTAATATCAAACGCATGTTCGCTTCAAAACGTTTTACCCTTGATCGGCTGGAAGATATTTGTCAGTTGATGCAAATGGAGTTAAGCGACCTTTTTCAACTTTACGATGAATCACGTCAGCACATTACCCAGCTCACTCTGGAGCAGGAAAAAGGACTGGTGAAAGATGCCAAGCTTTTATTGGTGGCGGTGAGTGTGCGCAACCGGCTCAGTTTCGATGACATTATTAACAATTATCAAATTTCCGAAACAGAATGTATTCGCTGCCTCGCCACACTGGATAAACTCAAAATCATCGATCTGTTGCCCAATAACCGTATAAAATTGCGCATAGATGATGATTTTCGCTGGCTACCAAACGGCCCCATTGATCGTTTTTTTGAGCAGCAGATTAAAAATCAGTTTTTAAAATCACGATTCAAGGGAGAACAGGAAGAGCGTCTCTTCCTGTTTGGCCTGTTGAGTGAATCGTCCACTCAGGTGATGATGAACAAAATACAGTCTTTGGCCAAAGAGTTTACTGACCTGCATCGCCGGGATACCAAGTTGCCACTTGATAAACGCCATAATATCGGCGTCATGCTGGCCATTCGCCCCTGGAATCTGGATTTTTTTCAACCATTGCAAAACAGTAATACCCAATAACCGACAAGACATGCTTTGCACACCCCCTGCCGGTATTGATACCTGCGCCCGTGTCAAAATTTGAATTTGATACTGGCATTTATTGAATCCGCCTCTGTCAGGGCAACACCGCTAAAGGTGTAACGTTCCCATTCAATTAACAACGTGCGCGTATCCCCGCCATAAAGATCGATATTCACGCCCACCCCATAGGTTAAGCCCTGGCCAGACTCAATTTCCTTTTCGTTATTATCCACGAGAGACCAAAAAGACATGCCAAGCTTGCTTTGGAAATCAATATTTTTCATCAACGGCAGAGTCACAACCGCATCAACATAGGCGGCATTTGCAGTAAACACATTGCGTTGATTTGCATTGCTCTCCATGACAATCTCGCCAAAACTGGCCACGCCAACCTCTACGCCTAAAAGCGGATCAAATTGATACCCGGCAAACAATTTAAACGTATCCCCACCTTGACGAAACGATGCACCTGAGCCGCCGGTATACATTGCGGATAAATTGGCTTCGTTGAATGTCAGCTTGGTTGCACTAACACCAATGCCAGCAAACCAGCGCTTTTCAATGTCAGAAGCGGGTGCCGCAAACACCTGCGGAATATATCCGCCTACCAGGAATACAGCAGCCAGCAATAACGATTTCTTCGAGCAATAACGTTTCATTCTATTTCCCCTTTTTGTTTATAACAATGCACTTTTTGTCGATCAAAAAGACAAGGGAAAATTAACGGAAGATCATTATTAAACAACTCTTTTTCTCATCATATTAAATATTAATACTTTGAGTATCGCATATGGATACCTTCCTGACTAACATTGGCGGCTCAAGGTAATAATTCAGGAAGAGCGCAATACCCGCTTCGGTACAGTTTTCACCCCCCTCAAGGGGAGAGGGGGGCAAAAAATAACCTCAACACCTAAAAAGAATAGAAATAATATACTCAATAGATATTATTTATCTATTTATTTAATTTTGGTTTATTTATACAGCCCTTTTGACGATTATGCGCTCCAACACATGAAGCAATCACTTCAAAAGGAGAAGATTATGTTTAAAGTCATATTGCGCCGGATACTGAAAACACTGTACCGCGTCGAAGTGAAAGGCACTGAACATCTGTCCCATTTCAGCGAACGCACATTGGTGGTCGCTAATCACACCTCATTCCTGGATGCTGTTTTGCTGTATGCCTATCTCCCGATATCAGCCACCTTTGCAATCAATACCTACATCTCCCGTCGCTGGATTGGGCGTCTCGCCAATGTCATTGGCAACCTGTTTCCCATTGACCCCAGTAATCCGCTTTCCATACGCGCCCTTATTCGCCGTCTGCAAAAAGGCGGCACCGTCGTGATTTTTCCCGAAGGCCGCATCACGGTTACCGGTTCCCTGATGAAAGTGTATCCCGGGCCGGGGCTGGTGGCTGACCGGTCCCATGCCACGGTATTACCGATCCGTATCGACGGTGCTCAATACACACCCTTTTCCCGCTTACGGGGTCGTGTCCGCCTGAGTTGGTTTCCCAAAATCACTCTGAACGTGCAAGCCCCCCGTTGTTTATATATTGCTGACGAATACCGGGGGCGTCGTCGCCGTGAACAGGCTGGTCGTCTGTTATCCGAGCTCATGACTGAAATGATGTACGAGACGGCAAATACAAGCCAGGCACTGGTGGAGCGTTTACTGGATGCGCGTCGTATCCACGGCGGCTCACACATCATTGCTGAAGATATCAACCGGACACCGCTCAGCTATAACAGCCTGATTACGCGCTCTGTTGTGCTGGGTCGCCAACTGCTCAAATATTGTGACGGCGATGACACTCTTGGCGTTTTACTGCCGGGAACCCTGGCAACTGTAGCAACATTCTGGGGTTTGCAGCTGCATAACAAAACCCCGGCAATGCTGAACTACACCGCAGGCGCACAAGGAATGATTTCCGCTTGCGAAACCGCCCGGCTGCGCCGTGTGGTAACATCCCGTCGCTTCGTAACACAGGCCAACCTTGAAAAAGCCGTGGCAGCACTGGGCGAGCAGGTTGAATTAATTTACCTCGAAGACGTGGCCGAAACCATTGGACTGTTTGACAAATTATTCGGTCTGGCAAAAAGCCGAATCGATAGCTGGTTATTACGTGATGTCTGTCGTGACACATCACAACGTGCCGTTGTTTTATTTACCTCGGGCTCTGAAGGCACACCAAAGGGTATTGTGTTATCACACCACAATTTATCCGCCAACATTCAACAGCTTATGTCACGGATCGATTTTAATGCTCAGGATATTGCCCTTAATGCCTTGCCTTTATTCCATTCTTTTGGTTTAACGGCGGGCATGATTCTGCCATTAACATCAGGTGTGCGGGTTTTCTTCTATCCCTCACCATTACATTATCGGGTAGTACCGGAAGTTGCTTATGAAATCAATGCCACGCTGCTCTTTGGCACCAACACTTTTTTATCGGGCTATGCCCGCTTTGCCAACGCTTATGATTTTTACAGCTTGCGTTATGTCTTCGCTGGCGCTGAAAAACTTCAGGATGAAATCCGTCATATCTGGCAGGATAAATTTGGTGTGCGCATTTTCGAAGGTTATGGTGCCACCGAAACCAGTCCGGTTATCGCTGGCAACGCACCGCTGGCAAACCGTCCCGGCACTGTCGGCCAACTGATGCCCGGTATGGAATACCGTTTAGTCAACGTACCCGGCCTGGAAGAAGGTCACCGTTTACACGTTAAAGGCCCGAATGTCATGCAGGGTTATTTATTTCATGATAACCCCGGCGTGCTGGTACCTCCTTCATCTGAATTCGGAGATGGCTGGTATGACACGGGTGATATTGTCACTATTGATGCCGATGGTTTTGTACGAATCTGTGGCCGTGCCAAACGTTTCGCAAAAATTGCCGGGGAAATGGTCTCTCTCACCTCTGTTGAAGTATTAGCCAGCAAAGTCTGGCCCGACGCTTTGCATGCCGCCATCGCCATCCCGGATGCCAAAAAAGGTGAGCAGGTTGTATTACTGACAACCATTAACTCCGCTGACCGTGCCGCATTGCTGACACAAGCCAAAAATGACGGTTATGCGGAAATAAGCGTGCCCCGGAAAGTCATTCATGTCGATAAAATGCCGGTTTTGGGCACAGGCAAAATTGACTACGTTTCCGCAAATAAGCTGATAGCAGCCTGACCATGCAACACAAAATAAAAAATAAAATGAACAGCAATATCTATCGCGTGCTGGCCACCCAGTTTTTGACCGCCTTTGCCGATAACGCGATTTTGTTCACCGCCATTACCATCATCATGCAACAAGTCGAGCCTGGAAACTGGTATATACCTGCCTTACAGGCTTCTTTTCTGATTGCCTTTGTCTTACTGGCACCCTGGGTGGGCCAGTTTGCTGACTCCCGCCCCAAGCCTCGTGTGTTATTCGGCGCAAACACAATAAAGGCTTTTGGGGCAGGTTTGTTATTCCTGAACATTGAGCCGCTTATCGCCTATGCCATTATCGGCCTGGGGGCGGCAGCATACAGTCCGGCAAAATATGGCATTCTTCCGGAAATGGTCGATGAAGATACACTGGTTAAAGCAAATGGCTGGATCGAAGGATCAACAATTCTCGCTATTCTCAGTGGTACCGTGGTCGGTGCAGCGCTGTCAGAGTACTCCATCAGCATTGCGCTTTTCACTGTCATCAGTCTGTATATTATCTCCGCGCTGATCGCGTTGAGCATCCGGCATAACGTTATTGCCGGGATAAAAACAGAAAAGGCACTCGGTAACTTTTATGCACAAATGAAAGGTCTGCTGGCCGCACCCCGGGCCAGATTTTCAGTGCTCGGCGTCAGTTTGTTCTGGGCTGCTGCCACGGTGTTACGAGTGCTTCTGATTGCATGGGCTCCGGCAGTACTGTTTATTTATTCAACCACAGAAATTGCCATGCTCACCATGGCTGTCGCCATTGGCATTGCCTGTGGTGCATTGCTGGCACCACATTTCATTCCCTTGGCCTATCTTCGCCGCGCACGACTGGCAGCCTACGCCATGGGTATCGTCATTGTATTGCTGGCAACCGTGGATGATACCTGGGTGGCGCGCTTTGCCTTGTTTTTAACCGGCCTCTGCGGTGGCCTTTTTGTCGTACCCATTAATGCGGCATTACAAAAAATAGGGCATCAATCCATAGGCAGTGGTGGCGCAGTAGCCATTCAGAATTTTTTTGAAAACCTGACAATGTTAACCGCCACCGGAATCTACGCGATCATCGCAGGTATCGGCGTAGACCCTGTGGTCACCATGATGTGGTTAGGTACACTGGTTATCATCGCAACCGTGATCGTCTCGTGGCACCTGCCTAAAGATACTGGTGAGCTGTTTGACACTGAAAACAGTCTCAAATAAATCGCCCCGCAACGAGCTGAATGGCGTATTAACACCACACTGGCGAGCACCTATATTTTTGTAAACATTCGCCAGTGTGGCACTTTATTATCCTCTGTACATAGCGCCATATACTGCAAGTGATTTAAAATGGCGCACCCCTGCTTCAGGGTTTGTTTCATCCATTTTCATTAGTGAAAAAAACGCCATACAGGCATCTGAATTCATTTCCTGAGTCAGCACAGCCTTCGCATCCTCCATGCTTTTCCAATGTATAATATCTGCATATTCATTATCTTTTACATGCACCAATTCACGGCTGATGAACCCTTTTAAACCCTTCACAAAGTCTTGTTGAAATTTCTCTGACGCCCGTAACAAGTCCTGTTCTGTTTTTCCCGGAAAAAGCTTTATAGTTGCCATTTCAATAATTTTCTCATTCATCATCAAATCTCCTTTTAGGCTATTCCAGTAAAAAATATTAATACGCTCTCTAAGCGATCAACTGCGAAATCCAGGTTGAATCAATTACCATTATGAACACCTGCTACTGACAGCATTCTGTCAGTAGTGATGACTATTTTTACAGAGTATGAACAAATATCTTCACCCCCGTGTCAACCGTTTCGCTGTCGCCGCGTTATTAACAGTAACAGCAACGTTACAACCCACGGAGACATACCATGAAATACTTCAAAGTCTGTTGCACCGGCCTGTGTGCCGCCCTGTTAACGCTCCCCTTACTGGCTAATGCCGGGCCTGGACACAACGTCGAAAACCGGCTGGACCAACGAGGTGACCGTATCAATGAGCGACTGGATCAGCGAGGAGACCGTATCAATAACCGCCTGGATCGTCGAAGTAACCAGGCCATTGCACGAGGCCTGGATGGGCGTGCCGCACGGTTGGATCGTCGAGGGGATAACATAGAACGCAGACTGGATCGTCGGGGAAACAGGATCGATCAGCGCCTTGATCGTCGTGGCGAGCACCTGCAACGCCATGTAAGCCGTCGCCAATAACAACAAGTGGTCATAGAACAATCGTACTCCAACCAAACCCCGCCACGGTGCGGGGTTTGTTATGCATAAATGCGAACTGTCACCAAATCGTCACAAATTTTTCATCAAACATTCATTTATTATCGACACACTCCCTCCCTTCTATTTATCACCAGAAGAAACACTGGCAGTCATTCTTATTATTTGGGAGTCATGAAATGAAAAAAAACCTGATTATTTTGTCCATTGCCGTCGCCTTGACGACACCGGCCATTGCAACAGCCGTCGAAGTGGCCGGTGAAAAACTGGAAATTTACGGCAAGCTTCATATGTCTATTGACAACAGTGACCGGGATGATCCGGCGGTCAATAACGATGGCATGAGTATTTCCAGCAACTCTTCACGCCTGGGATTCAAAGGCAAAATTCCGTTAGAAAATGGTATGAAATTAATCTGGCAGTCCGAGCAGGAAGTTCGCTGGGACGATAGCTCCAAAGGTAATTTTTCCGACCGTAACAGCTATCTTGGTCTGGCCAGTGGCCCACACAGCCTTCGTATTGGCGTTTACGATACACCCTTTAAAACCGTGGCATCCAAATGGGGTTTGTTTGGTGATTCCGTGGGTGAACGTCGCGCCATGCTTGGGGGTGGCTATATCAGTGGCAATCAGCTGAATGAGCGGGTCAAAAATGTGGTGATGTACCAGCTCAAAAACAAAACACTGAATATTCAAGCCATGTATGCTGTAGACCCGGAAGGAAGTGAATCAGGTGGTGTCGATGACAATAAAAAATCCATGTATGGTGCAGGCCTATGGTGGAAAACCGGCAATTTAAAGCTCTCTGCCAGTGTGGAAGACTGGATCAAACACAGCAAAATGGAAGATGGATCAGCCTGGCGTGTCGCGGGTATTTATAAGTTGGGTGCTCATCAACTGGGTGTCATTTATGAAGACATTAACTCCGACACCATCAACGAATGGAAGCGCTCGGCTTACGGCATTAACTGGAAGTGGAAATTTTCCGGTCACACCGACTTGCGCATCCAGTACATTGCAGTAGAGGATGCTGAGAACATGGCAGACACCAGTGCCAGAAAAACGGCCGTGGGTATTTTCCACAAGCTGGATAAAAAGGCCCAGGTTTACCTGGCTTACGGTGCTACCGACAATGATGCCAACGCCAAATTTCAGGCTGTTGATGGTGGACACGGAGACGAGGTTAAAACCACTGAAGGTGGTAATCCCAGTTCTATTTCAGCGGGCCTGGTTTACAAATTTTAACCTAAAATCCGCAGTTGAACGGCCTGTAAAGTGCGTTGAATTTTGTGGCTGGCAAGGCGCGATGAGACGCAAAAGGCAACGTGCTATACAGGTCGTAGCGACTCACTCAACCAATGAATGTATCAAAATCACTAAACAGGCTATTTATCAATAATGTGAATACATCCTCGAAGCAATCAACTGCGGAATTTAGGTTTAACCATACACAATTGCCCTTCCCTGTTAGCCGGAAGATAGGTTTGCTTTTCGGCCATGCACCAATCGATACAATGCAGGCAATACCACAAGGGTCAACAATGTCGAAGAAATAATTCCGCCAATAACAACCGTGGCAAGCGGACGTTGCACTTCCGAACCAATACCGGTATTGAGTGCCATAGGTACAAATCCCAGAGCTGCCACCAACGCCGTCATTAACACCGGGCGCAGGCGTGTTAATGCACCTTCTATAATCGCCTCATGAAGCGCTTGTCCATGAAGCCTCAAGTCTCGAATAAATGAAACCATCACCAAACCATTCAGCACCGCAATACCCGACAGTGCAATAAAGCCTACGGCGGCGGATATTGAAAATGGAATATCACGCAACAACAGAGCCGCAATACCACCAGTAAGCGCTAAGGGCACACCCGAAAAAATAATGGCGGCATCTTTAAAAGAACCCAACGCCATGATGAGTAAGCCAATGACCAGTGCCAATGTAATAGGCACTACAATGGAAAGACGCTGAGTGGCTGACTGAAGTTTTTGATACGTGCCACCGTATTCCACCCAATAACCCGCAGGCACATCAACATTATCTTCAATTGCCTGCTGTACATTTTGTACAAAGGAGCCAAGGTCTCGTCCGCGAACATTGGCTGAGACCACGACACGACGTTTACCATTCTCCCGGTAAACCTGGCTATAACCCATAACTAACTGAAGATCCGCAACCTCTTTCAAAGGGACATATTGATTATCTGCCAACATGACAGGAAGATCAGCCAAAGCATCAACATCCGTACGCAGGTGCTCAGCCAACCGAACCACAATATCGGAACGACGATCTCCCTCATATAACTGGTTGGCAACCGTTCCTCCCAAAGCCGTCGCAAGCAATTCTTGTAACTGCAAAATACTCAGGCCATAACGTGCCATAGCTTCACGTTTGGGTTCAATCGTCATTACCGGCAGACCTGTGGTTTGTTCAACCGATACATCGGCAGCACCCGGCACATTGCCAATGACATTTTCCATCTGATGCCCCAAAGCAATAAGCTGATCAAAATCATCACCAAAAATTTTGACAGCCACTTCCGAACGCACCCCTGAAATCAGCTCATTAAAACGCATTTGAATCGGTTGTAAAAACTCATAGCGATTGCCCGGAACAGGTGTCACCAAAGCTTCCAAGTCAGCAATGAATTGCGCTTTGGTTTTGCTGGGGTCTGGCCATTCATCGCGTGGTTTTAAAATAATAAAATTATCTGCCACGCTGGGTGGTACTGCGTCGGTCGCCACTTCAGCGGTACCAATTTTGGCAAATATCCGTTCAACTTCCGGTAACTTTTTAATCTCGGCTTCCAGTGTTTTTTGCAGGCGAATGGCTTCACTCAGTGATGTCCCTGGGATGCGTAGCGCATGCATGGCAATATCACCTTCATCAAGCTCAGGCACAAACTCCGAGCCAAGCTTGGGAATCAAAAAACCAGAATAGGCAACCAAAGTGACCGCCAATACAATCACAACCCATCTAAATTTCAGGGAAAATGATAAAACAGGCTTGTAGAATGAACGTGCGGCCTGAACGACAATATTCTTTTTTTCTTTTACCGGTTTTTTAAACAGCAGTGCAACACCGGCAGGAATAAAAGTAATGGATAAAATCATCGCGCTGATTAACGCAATAATCACTGTAATTGCCATGGGATGAAACATTTTTCCTTCTACACCACTCAGCGCAAAAATCGGAATATACACAGCAGTAATAATAAAAACACCAAACAATGCCGGGCGAATCACCTCGCGCGTTGCCTCGAAAACAATGGCTAAACGTTCATTCAGTGGCAAGCCTTCTTTGCGGTAAGCCTGGCTCAGGCGGCGCATACAGTTTTCAACAATGATCACCGCACCATCAATAATCAAACCAAAATCAAGCGCCCCCAGGCTCATCAAATTGGCACTGGTTTTTGTCTGCACCATACCGGTGATGGTCATTAACATGGCAATGGGAATAACCGCAGCAGTTAAAATTGCCGCGCGGACATTGCCTAAAAACAAAAATAAAACCACAATAACCAGCAATGCGCCTTCCAATAGATTTTTTTGCACCGTTTCCAGTGTTTTGTCCACCAGCGTCATACGGTTATATACCGCCGTAACAGTAATGCCCTGCGGCAGACTGCGTTTAATTTCTTCCAGTTTGCGTGCAACATCATGGGCAACGGTGCGACTGTTTTCACCAATCAACATAAAGACCGTGCTCATCACCACCTCACGGCCATTCTGAGTCGCCGCACCTGAACGCAACTCTTTACCCAGCGTCACGCTGGCCACATCCTTCACCCGAACAGGAATGCCCTGGTGCTGACGAATCACAATATTACCCAAATCAGTCAATGTGTCGGCTTGACCAGGTACTCGCATCAACCACTGCGAACCACGATGTTCGATAAAACCAACACCACGGTTGTTATTGTTATTTTGTATTGCCACAACAACATCGCTGTAACTCATTTGGTAAGCCAGTAATTTGGCTGGCTCAGGAGCGACCAAAATTTCTTTTTTGAAACCACCAATGGGATTGATTTCAGCCACACCAGGAACACGCATTAACTGGGGACGAATAATCCAGTCGTGAGTTAAACGCAGATCCATTGGTGTAACCAGGCTGCCATCACTGTTTTTCGCTCCCGGTTCAGCATCGACGGTAAACATAAAAATTTCACCCAGCCCGGTGGCAATCGGGCCAAGAGTGGGTTCCAACGAAACAGGCAGATTACCTTTTGCAGCATTCAAACGCTCGCCAACGAGCTGCCGGGCGAAATAAATATCGGTACCCTCTTCAAATATCACCGTCACTTGTGACAAGCCATAGCGTGAAATCGAGCGGGTATAAGAGAGTTTTGGCAACCCCGTCATGACCGTTTCTATGGGAAAACTCACTCGTTGTTCCGCTTCCAACGGTGTGTAGCCAGGTGCTGCTGTATTGATAACCACCTGAACATTGGTAATGTCCGGTACAGCATCAATGGGTAGTTGAGTGAATTTCCATACGCCCAGCCCCATAACGATAAGGACAAGCGTCATCACCAATCCCCGACGGGCGAGCGCAAACTTGATAATGGTTTCTAACATGATAAGTTGCCTTTAGTGGTCATGAGACGCGCCGGATTTTTCAATATCGGCTTTAATGACATAGCTGTTTTCGCTGACATAACGAGTGCCGGGCTCCAGACCACCCAGCACCTCTGCCCACTCACCGGCTTGCAAACCAAGGTCGAGCATACGCACTTCATACTCTTCACCAATTTGTGCATAGACCACCGTGAAATCCCGAAAGGCTTGTAACCCGGTTCGTTTTACCGCTAAAGCAGCGGTATGTTCACCGACGGTTATGTTTGCGCTGACATGACGCCTAGGGCGCAACTGGCCCTTTTTGTTATTCAGTACAACACGCACATTCACTGACTGGTTGGCTTGTGCCACCACATCAATTTGAGAAACGTGACCGTTGACAACCTGGCCGCTAGTGGTATCCGTAATGGTGACTGGCGCACCTGTCTTTACTCGTGCCAAATCGGCAGGAAAGACCGACAATTCCGCCCAAACAGAGCCGGTATTCATTATCGTAAAGAGTTGGCGGCCATCTGTTTGCTCACCAGCGTTGGCAGCACGTTGAACAATCACTCCGCTGATCGGTGCAATAATGGTGATCAATTGCAAACTTTCATTGCTTTCAACCGTGGCCAGCGTTTGACCCTTGCGAACCTGCTCACCCTGCGAAACTGAAACAGATTTAATCATACCGTCAAAACGGGCAGTGATATTGCGCATGCGTTCGCTGTTCGCTGCAATCTGACCATACACGCTGATGGTCTCCTGCATAACGACAGAACCGGCAACCGAGGTGCCGATTTCCAAGGCCTCGGCCACCGCTGTTTCAATTTTTGTGCGGCCTTCAAAGTTATCGTATTCCCAGGTATACGTTGTGCCGTCATGCTCGGCAGTAATGGTGACGACAAATGAATGAGGCTCATAAATAACCGTATCACCGCGTAGCGCATCACCTTTTGGCATAAAATTAATATCATCAACTTTGCCACCCAAGCGGGTTAACTTGATATTGAGATTCACGTCATCAGGATTAAGTACCTTACCCTTTTTTGTTGCCCAGGCTCGGAACTCCGGTGGCACGCCAGTCTCAAAGATAGCCAGCTCAAGAACAAAATCACCCTCCTTTAACAATCGACCGCGATGCGGGCCTTTTTCGGGTTCTACTTCATCCGCTTCACCATGCCCACCTTTGGGTGACATTGCTTGCTCCGGGTTTGGGCCATTACATGCCGTCAGGACGATAGCCAACGACAGAAACAGCCAAACTCGGCGTGCGTCTATTTTTATTGTGCTGTTCATTTGGAACCTCATGGATTTGTCTGCTTTAAAAGAGAAACCGGCTGTGTAATACGTACTCCGGTCAAACGTTCAATTTCAATAATATTGCGATGAGCATCAATACTGGCTTCAATCAGCGCATTGTGTGCATCCAGTAATTCTCCCTGAACACTGCGCAACTCCAGATAACTGTAACGCCCAAGTTTGTATGCCCTGCGGGTTTCGGTGAGCGCCTGCTCAAGCGGTGGAATAATTTGATCACGCACTTTTTGGATAATATGAAAACTGTGTTGTAATTTTTCATGCATTACATACAGTGCCGTTTCAACGCGAATGCGCGTGGCGCGTTCTTCATCTTTTGTTCCCGCCAGATTGGCGCGTGCTTCTGCAATACGACCTGGGTTACGTGTGCGTTCACCAAAAGGCATGCTGATACCTGCGACAAAGGCTTGATCATTGCCAACATTGGTATGACGAATTCCCGCATTGATGCGCCAGCTGGATTTGTCTTGCGCCAATGCGAGCTGTAATTCCGCTTTTTTTAACAGCTGGTCAGACACGAGTCGGGCAAACTCAGGATTTTGGGGTAACCGGGCTTTGAGCGCTTCAAATGATGCCACCTGGGGAAGGCGGGTAATGTCACCCTCAACCCGGGAAAACGTCAGCACCGTCTCACCCCATTGAGCAGCCAAACGACGATTCGCGGATAACAGTTCGTGCTCAATGTCTTCACGTTCCAGTTTCCTGCGTGCGAGTTCCGCTTGCGCTCTGGATAGCTCAGCCTCCGGTGTCTTGCCTGCTTTTACCCGCTTGTGTACGGATTTAATCGTTTCTTCTGCAAGCTGAATGGTTTTATCCGCATTCACCTCTCGTGCTTGATATGCCAGGCTGACAAGATAACGACGCGCGGTTTCAGCCGCCGCATCAAGTTGTTTGATATCCGCTTCAACCTCAATTAACGATGAACCTGCATGTGCGGCATCAACGTAACGCTGGCGGACTCCACGCTCAAGCACCCAGCTAATACTGAACGTTGCCTGAGCGCTATCCACACCTTTATTGTTCCCCGTGCCCAAAATGTCTTCCAGCTCAATATTAAACTCAGGGCTGGGAGCCAGCCCAGCTTGTTGCACTCGTCCCTGCTGCGCGTTTAATTGATGACTGAAAGCTCGCAAATCCGGGTTATGTTCGATGGTTTTAGCAACCGCTTCATGCAAACTCATCGTGCGTTTGGCAATGTCTGAATCGGCGGCGACAGCAATACCGGTAGTGACGATTAAACCCAGTAATGCCCAATAAAATACAACCATCTGTCTCGGCATAAAAAAAGATACCCGCATTACAAACTCCTTGTGTACGCTTGCGACCGTGCAGGCGTAACAAACCTGATTTAAAAAATGGGTTGGTTTTCAGCGTTATGCAAACAACGTCATGCGTCGCCTGACAACAGAGCAAGACCGAAAAAAACCGATATAAAGAAATGTTTAGAAAGAGTAATACTGCGGTGGGGCTCGTAAAGGCGGAGAAAAAAGCTGGCAGCTGCGAAGAATGAGCTGGCTCTCCCGGCAGCGCTGAATAAGCTGTCGTGAAGAAATTAATACCATTAAAATAAAAAAGAGAGCGAACAGCATTATCGCAAAAACGCTGCTATTGGTATTTTTCAATAACCCGTCAGGACTGATATCAACCTCGGATACCACGCCATCATGATGCTCGCTGTGAGATGTGTCATGAGCAAAATGCATTTTGCTTAAATAACCGTGATCACCCGTTGCCTTAATGGCATGAATATGGCTGTTGCTGGAATGCTTATCATACCCGTGACCCAGGTCATGGGCATGTAATTTAACGCCTTGCGCACACAGCAATAATAGAGCGAGCAATACGCTCCACAATAGCAATATCCGTTTGTTTGTCTGGCGAAAAAAGTCCATGGCCAGCGCAGTCTATACAATTAAGCAGGCCAAAAGCAATTCCCGGTTGCCTTCACATTATTTGAGAAGACGATGCCTGGAAGCAACCTGAGTCCGCTGCAATATAAAGTGGTTAATGTACTCGCTCAAACACAAATCCCATTCGGGTCATGCAGCGTCCACAGAAACATTGTTGCATGACCGGTTTTTTATTGTCAAAATTTCAATGTGTAGCGGGCATAAAGATCGATGTCTTCACGTTTTTCAGTTTTATCAGTGCGTTGTTCAATATCAGTACGATAACGCAAACGGATTTCAAGGCGCTGTTTTTTGGCCATATTCCATCGATAACGTGTTTCGTACAAATGTTGATTATTTTTAAAGTCCGGTGAAAGCAGCCAGCCTCTGATTAATGGACGTGTTTTATTTAGTCCGCCTCAGTCGTCTTCACGACGATATTCACCCTCGATAGTATTTGGCCGGTGAGAGCCCGGCGAATCTCCCCTGCGATGCGGGCCAGCTGTCCCACCAAAGCCACCCGGTGGTGTCAAAAACCGTCCCAGCATCCAGCGGATCATAGTGCGGCGTAACGAGGGGATCAAACATAAAAAACCAATGGTGTCGGTAAAAAACCCAGGAGTCAGCAACAATGCACCAGACACCAGCAACACTGCGCCTTCCAGCATTTCCATAGCGGGAATGCCGCCCTGAGCCATGGTGCGTTTTATCCGGGCCAGCGTGGCAAAACCTTGAATACGTAATAACCATGCACCCAGCACAGCAGTAAACACCACCATGAATACGGTAGGGAGGGCACCGATGATGCCGCCTACTTTGATCAGCAGGTAGATTTCCAACAGAGGAATGGTTAAAAACAGAACAAGTAATAGTGCGAAGGGGTTCATTAATTATTTCCGGTGCAACTGTTTCCAAAAACCGATAGCCGCACTATATCAGAGCCTTTCCCGTGATATGCGATCACTTTTGCCGGAAACAAGCACCACCCAGCCTGCAATATACTTTACCAAAATGCCATTCCAACACATCCATCATATAAATCAACTGGTTAGAGGAAAAACACTCATCGACTCTTGTTAACAGGCGTGTAAAGATATGCCGCCCACGATACGATATGATAGAAGTAAGGAATCAAGTAATGCGCAGGCCTGCACAACCATCAACATCGCATTTACTTATTCTGTGTACCTGCCCGGATCAAGCCACCGCACAGAATATTGCCGATCAATTGGTGGATCAGGCATTGGCGGCCTGTGTGAATATCCTGCCGGGGCTGACTTCCGTCTATCAATGGCAGGGAAAACGGGAAACAGCCCAGGAGCATTTGCTCTTGATCAAAACGATGGACACAGCATACCCGGCGCTGGAACAGGCCATTACAGAGCTGCACCCGTATGAACTTCCCGAGGTAATCGCTGTCCCCATAGCCCAGGGGCTGAATGGTTATCTCCAGTGGATTGAACAACAAACAGCAACCAGAACAAACTGATGAGACACACTATGACCATTGCACAACGACTACTATTCACCCTTCTCATATTGCTGCTGGGCAGCAATATTCAGGCCGGTGTTGACGGTTTTGAGGATGAAGAACCACTGATGCCTGACGAGGCATTCGCACTCACTACCAGCGTCATCGATGCCAATACCATTCGGGCTGAATGGAAAATTGCCGACAAATATTACCTGTATCGCGACAAATTCAAATTCGTCAGCGAAACAGAAAGCATCCAGCCCGGTACCCCCGGTTTTCCCAAGGGGAAAATCAAAGAAGACGAGTTTTTCGGCAAAATGGAAACCTATAGCAAGCACGTTGCTATCGATATCCCCATTACCCGCACCGGTACTGCCAACACACTCACCATGAAGATCACCTCGCAAGGCTGCGCAGATATAGGGCTTTGTTATCCGCCACAAACTAAAACCGTCACCTTTGACCTGCCCCCGCTGGCCTCTGCCGAAACGGTTGTCAATATCACTAATGACTCGGGCGGTTTTAACCCGCTCAATGCGTTAAAGAGCCTGGGCAGCAGTCTGGGACTCATTGATTCCGACGATGGCTTTCTGCATCCCGACCAGGCTTTCACTTTTTCTGCGGAAGCGGTTAACGGCAACACGTTACGTGTCCGCTGGGATATCGCCGACAAAGTCTACCTCTATCGAGACAAATTCAAGTTTGAATTAAAAGAAGCTGACGGTATTACCCTCGGCACCCCCGTATTGCCCGAAGGTAAAAAGAAGATCGATGAATCCTTTGGTGAAATGATGGTGTATTACCATGACGTGGACATCGATATCCCGTTAGAGCGCACAAACCTTAACGCCACCGACGTTATCCTCGTGGTCAAATACCAGGGTTGTGCCGATGCCGGATTCTGTTATCCACCCATCACCAAAGAAATGCCCGTTTCTCTGCCTGCCGGTTCGGCCACGGCAGCAACAGCCGGGGCGAATACAAACGCCAACAGTGCGGATGACATGCCTCGCTCCGAACAGGATCGCATTGCCGACTCGCTGGCCAGCGGCAACACCCTGCTCACCATTCTTACCTTTTTTGGTTTTGGCCTGCTGCTGGCCTTCACCCCCTGTGTTTTCCCGATGATACCCATCCTCTCCAGCATCATCATCGGCCAGGGCAAAAGCATCACCACCCGTCGCGCCTTCATCATGTCACTGGTTTACGTACTGGCCATGGCACTGACTTACACCGTCGCCGGGATCGCCGCTGGAGCCTTTGGTCAGAACTTGCAGGCGGCCTTCCAGAACCCGTGGATACTCGGCAGCTTTGCCGCTGTATTTGTTGCACTGTCATTTTCCATGTTTGGCTTTTACGAACTGCAAATGCCCTCGTTCATTCAAAGCAAACTCACTAATGCCAGCAACCGTCAGAAAGGCGGCACACTCACAGGTGTCGCCATCATGGGCCTGTTATCCGCTCTCATCGTTGGCCCCTGTGTAGCCGCACCGCTGGCAGGCGCACTGATCTACATCGGTCAGACCGGTGACATGGTACTTGGCGGCATGGCCCTGTTTGCCCTCAGCATGGGCATGGGCGCACCACTGCTGCTCATTGGTGCCTCAGCAGGTAAACTGCTGCCCAAAGCAGGTACCTGGATGGACACCATCAAAGCCGTGTTCGGCGTCATGATGCTGGCCGTTGCCATATGGATGCTGGAACGCATCATACCCGTCGGCGTGGCTATGATGCTGTGGGGCACACTGATGATTGGTTCCGCCGTCTACATGGGCGCACTGGACCCCGTGGGCGAAGGCTCCGGCTGGCGTAAACTGTGGAAAGGCCTTGGTGTCGTATTGCTTATTTACGGTGCCCTGCAACTGTTCGGCGCAGCGGCAGGCGGTAAAGATACCCTGCAACCCCTGCACGGCCTGGCCATGAGTGCCGGTGGTGGTAGTGGTGCGGCCATGGGCAACATGCAGCACGGCGGCAAAATGGTCTTCAAAAACTTCAAAGGGCTGGCCGAGCTGGAGCGTGAAGTCGCTGCCGCCTCCGCTGCCGGGAAATCAGTGATGGTGGATTTTTATGCTGACTGGTGTGTGTCCTGCAAGGAAATGGAAAAATACACCTTCTCCGATGCCGGCGTACAACAAGCTCTGACCAACACCGTACTGTTAAAAGCGGATGTCACCGCCGACGATGATATCGACAAAGCCTTGATGAAAGAGTTCGGCGTCTTCGGCCCACCGTCCATTCTCTTCTTTGGTGTCGATGGTAAAGAACGCCGCAGCTATCGTGTGGTAGGCTTCGTGAAACCCGGCCCTTTTCGTGACCATATAAAAGAGGCGCTCCGCTAACCCGAACCGAATAACCACAAACAGATGGCCAGTAACACACCGCAGAAAAAAAAGCTGATGAAATACGCCGCCTACCTGCTGACCTTCGTGGTCGGCCTATGGGGCGGAGGCTTGCTTATTGATCAGATAACCGGCAATGCCCAGGGACGCGAAGCAGCCCAGGCCATGGTAGAAAGAGCCGCCCCCGAATTCAGTCTGCCGGACATCGACGGCACTCTGCGCAACTCCCACGAATGGGACGGCAAAGTGGTCATCCTTAATTTTTGGGCCACCTGGTGCCCCCCCTGCCGCAGAGAAACCCCCATGTTCGTCGAAATGCAAGAGGAATACGGTGCCACCGGTCTGCAATTTATCGGCATTGCCATCGACACCGCCGAAAAAGTGCAGGACTTCATGGACACCTACGGCATTAACTACCCCATGCTCATTGGCGAGGATGACGCGATTGCCGTTGCCAAAGACTATGGCAACCGGTACGGAGCCCTCCCCTACACCGTCATCATTGACCGCAACGGAAACATTCAGTTTGTACATCGCGGCGAAATGACCCGGGAAATGATAGAAAACACCATCAGCCAGCTGCTATAACCTACAATTTCTGCCATTTTGCCACGATCACTCCGGCAACGTCGGCGAAATCCGGCAAACCGTCAAAAGCGTAGACATTAAAACCCTATCGGGGCATACTGCCCATGGTTTTATCAGAAAAAATACACGATCAACGCATTTATGCTATTTTTCCTGTCAATTGGCACCATAATTGTGTCGCATGGCAAAACCGTACTGTAGAAAAGCCGGATAAACACAGAATCACTAAAAAGCGAGCACATCATCATGGCTGACATCCTCGTCCTCAATGGCCCCAACCTCAACCTGCTGGGCAATCGTGAACCCGATCATTACGGGAAATCCACACTCGCAGAAATCACCGAACATCTGATCAAAATCGCCGGAACAGCAGGACACACACTGCATCACTACCAAAGCAATGCCGAACATGAACTGGTGAATCGTGTGCATCAGGCTGCGACAGACAAGGTTGAATTCATCATCATCAACCCCGCCGCATTCACACACACCAGCGTGGCACTGCGCGATGCACTGGCCGGTGTCGCCATCCCGTTCATTGAAGTCCATTTATCGAACATCCATGCCCGCGAAGCCTTTCGTCAACATTCTTATTTTTCGGATATTGCCGAGGGTGTTATCAGCGGGCTGGGAGCGCAGGCTTACGAATTGGCGTTAGAGGCGGCGCTTGCCAGGCTGGGCTGATATTCAAAAAAACCAAGTTTTGGTAGAAGCAGATAAATTAATGCAAAACAAAAACATCAAAAATTAAAACAGAATACCCATAAACACAATCAGGGCGAACATGTGATACATAATTTCACTTGGCATGATACCAAAAATAAAATCAATATAAAAAACATGGTGTAGGGCTAAAAGCAGGCATAACTGTTTTTGAGGATGATTATCGTATAGAAAGATATGATACTGAACATAGCAGTCATGATGAAAACCGTTATATCACTATAGGACAAGACCATAAAACAAAAGTGTTATTTGTATCATACACAGTAAGAGATGCTGATAATACAATACACCTAATATCGGTTCGTAAGGCTGAGCCTTACGAGAGGCAGCTTTATAGACAAAATATGACGTGGTGATATATGAATGAAAAAAAAACTACCTATACGAGAGATACTGACAAACCATTTGATGACAGTGATATAGATTATTCTGGCATTGATAACCTATCAGATGACGAAGTTCATGAAGGGGCTATCTCCGATCCGGATGCGCAGCCTGTTACGAAAGAGCAATTTAAAGAATTCAACCGCGTTAGCCCTACAAAAAAAAATGGAAAACTTAATGAAAAAAATAGAGTAATGCACATTAGTGGACAGCCTGTACGGTATGAAGGACAAAATACGATTACACTTAAATCAGATACTGAAGCACATAAAGGAGCAGAATCCGATCCAGATGCACCACCGCTTAGTGTTAAGGCTATGGCTGAGTTTAAACGTGTCAACCCCTTTGTTAAGAAAAATAATGTCTAGAGCATAGCTGCAAAATGTGAATATTTTTAGTGGCTTTTAACACCGGCATGTTGGGGTTCATAAAAAACATTCATCCCAACCTACGCAAAAGTGTACTACAACATGGGAATTCACATGACCAAAAGTAAAGAAATGTTAACCCTTGAACAATTTCATGCAGCTCTGCATAAAGACATCGACAAACCTGTTAAAAATTTTCGGAAAGAATGGAATCAGGCTCGCCACCGACACATAAAAGCACATACAAAGGCACATAAAGCCACATGGGCTCAGGCAACGATATTATTGGCTCAAAAAGTAATTGTTGTGCATGTTAACTTAAACTTTAAGCAAAACAGCATCTCCGATCACAACTATGAAAAACTAAAATACCTTGCTCGCACCGGGATTGATCAATATTGGTCGCGCTTTATAAATGTCGCTGGCACTCGCCTTATGGTTCATGTAAAAGCAAGGCATAGTGATGTAAATGCAATTCCTGTGGATCTCTACATAGAAACAGACAAAAACAAATATGCACGATCAATGAATCCCGCAATTTTAGGAATAGATGCCAGTTTTATTTATAACAAAGGACGTTTGGGAGGCAGCGGAAAAGCCGACTCAGATTTCATGTTAATTTCTGCTCATGAATTTGGACACTCAGTATTGATGTATGCTGGTGGCCTTTCATTATCATGGGGACATAAAGGCTCTACGAATCCAATGTCTCAATCTGTAAAATCTTCCACTCCAGGATATCCAAAAAATGGGGCTATAGATTTAATGAAATATTATGATTGGGATAAATCCAGAGCTGATTTTGACAGGAGAATTCGTGACACTATCGCAGTTGATGTAGATATCAAAAGGCTCATTTGGGGAGCAAAAACACGATGGGGAAATTAATAATAAATTATTTATTTTTACTCCGAACAACTTTTTTTGCAGTTATTTTCTTAACCATCAACTCGTGCAGTTCAATTGAAATGATTTCGATAAAAAACAATACTAACGAAACAATACAGTTTCACGGTCAGTTCATTACTCAATCCGGTATGACGGATAATTTAAATTTCACACTGAAGCCCGGAGATAACAATTTATGGAGATATGAAGCAGGCTTCCTAGAGAAAAAAAATTTAGATAAGGGATTAACAAAGATAATTTTAGAAAATGACTCAGAATGCAAAATCTTACTCGAACGAGATATGATAAAAAAAATCGCAATAAAAAATGGCATGTGGAAAATAAATATCGATAACAAAATTATGAATTGCAATTAAATACATCACATATAACAATGAACATCAGCGGTTACGCACGCACACCTGCGCCATTTTTGGCAACCGCCATGTGCAACATCAACAAAAAACCAATAGGCTCCAACAATGGACATTCGCAAAGTTAAAAAACTCATTGAACTGCTGGAAGAATCCAATATTGCCGAACTGGAAATTCATGAAGGCGAAGAATCTGTTCGCATCAGTCGTCATGGCGCAGGTGCTGCCGCAGCACCTGCGCCAATACTGGCTGCGGCACCTGTTGCGCTACCAACAGCCGCTCCCGATGAAACCGCCGGCAACGAGGCAGAGATCAGTGGCCACAAAGTAACTTCCCCCATGGTAGGCAGCTTTTATCGTGCGCCTTCACCCGGTGCCGCCCCCTTTGTGGAGAAAGGCCAAAGTGTCAAAGCAGGAGACACCCTGTGCATCATCGAGGCAATGAAACTCCTGAACCAAATCGAAGCCGACAAGGCCGGTACCGTCAAAGCCATTCTGGTGGAAAACGGCGAGCCAGTGGAATACGGACAAACACTGTTTATCATTGAGTAAGCGTGTTGCCAACAACCGAAACAACCGCATTTAATGCAGACTCTGACGTAGACCCTGAATACAGGCAAAAAACATGTTTGAAAAAATCGTTATCGCCAACCGCGGGGAAATTGCCCTGCGTATTTTACGCACCTGCAAAGAGCTGGGTATCCAGACTGTTGCTGTGCATTCCGAAGCTGACCAGGATTTAAAACACGTCCGCCTCGCCGATGAAACTGTCTGTATCGGCCCTGCTGCTTCGGCGGGCAGTTATTTGAACATCCCGGCTTTAATCAGTGCAGCAGAAGTCACCGATGCCGTGGCCATTCATCCCGGTTATGGCTTTCTCGCGGAAAATGCCGACTTTGCCGAACGTATCGAGCAAAGTGGTTTCACTTTCATCGGCCCCAAACCGGAAACAATCCGCCTTATGGGTGACAAAGTGTCCGCCATCAAGGCCATGCGTGAATCTGGCGTACCTTGTGTACCCGGCTCCGACGGCCCTCTGGGCAATGACGAAGACACCAACAAACGCATTGCCAGCGATATTGGCTACCCCATTATTATCAAGGCCGCAGCAGGTGGCGGAGGTCGGGGTATGCGCGTGGTACATTCCGAAGCCAATCTGGCCAATGCCATTTCACTCACCACTGCCGAGGCCCAGGCGGCCTTTGGCAGTGGTGTAGTGTATATGGAAAAATACCTGGAAAACCCGCGCCATGTGGAAATCCAGATACTCTCAGACCAACACGGCAACGCCATTCACCTGGGGGAGCGCGACTGCTCCATGCAACGCCGACATCAAAAAGTGTGCGAAGAAGCCCCCGCCCCTGGTATCAGCCCTGAGCTGCGCGCCAAAATCGGCGGCCGTTGTGCCGAAGCCTCTCGCAAAATCGGTTATCGTGGTGCAGGCACCTTTGAATTTTTGTACGAAAACGGTGAATTTTATTTCATCGAAATGAATACCCGCATCCAGGTAGAACATCCCGTCACCGAAATGATCACCGGTGTGGATTTGATCAAGGAGCAAATCCGTATCGCGGCCAACCTGCCGCTGAGTTATCAGCAGGATGACATCAAGATTCGCGGCCATGCCTTTGAGTGTCGCATTAACGCCGAAGACCCGGAAAATTTCATGCCCTCGCCAGGCACCATCAGTCAGTTTCACGCCCCGGGCGGACTGGGCGTACGTGTTGATTCTCACATTTACAATGGCTACCGCGTGCCACCTTATTACGACTCCATGATCGGCAAACTCATCGTACACGGTGATACCCGCGAAATCGCCATGGCACGCATGCGCACAGCCCTGAGTGAATGTGTTATCGAAGGCATCAAAACCAATATTCCGTTGCAACAGAGTATTTTTAACGATGCCGCATTTGCTGCCGGTGGTACCAACATTCACTACCTTGAGAAAAAACTGGGAATTTAAAGCATAAAAAACAAAAAAGGGCGGGCCATATGGCCCGCCCTTTTTTTGTTATTACACCCTCCCAAGCGACCAACTGCGAAATTTAGGTTCAGCTTATGGAGGGCAAGTCTCAGTTACTGGATAACTTGCTTGCGAAATAAGTTTTCTAGGAGTTTCAATTGTCACGATCAATGAACCCGTATTGGTCTTGTCAGCCGTACCCGTTCCCTCAAGATTGCCGACAAAAGCGACAGCACCGTTATAAGTAGTGTCAGGCTGTGTATATGAACCACCAAAGACTACTGCCCCATGGCTCGATGTTACCGTCACCTTGGTTCCTGCTGGCAGAGGCTGCTGGTGAAGGTCGGAATAAATGACAGTAAACTCTACTGCCGCATCACATGACAAATCAATAGGGTTGCCAGCATTGAATTGCGTTCCACTATTATCAACAACGTTTATGTAAGCCCCGCTGCCCGACATCACCAAAACCAGAGACTCCCGAATATGCAAGGTCTCGTCGCTGCTGCACAACGGGCTCACGGTACGATTGCACAAGACCCCGTTGAAAGCGCCATCGGCTGGGTCATAGCTGCCATTGGCATTAAAATCGAAGAAGGGTTCAAAACCTCCCCGCACCCCGTCCTCATCACCATCGATCCAGGCCTCTGGCAAATCCGTCATGGTGTCGCCGTCATCGAATACACCATCACCATTGGTATCAATAAAACTTTCTTCGCCCACTACTGTGGCCACTATCGTGGCACGCCCACCATAGGGTTGACCCAGAGGTGCGAAACCAATAACGGGGACTACTGGATTGGACGCACCAGCGGTGGTTTCACACACATTGGGGCCAGCTGAAGGATTGAGAACAACAGGGACCAACGAACCCATAGTCTGTCCACAAGGTCGCGGTGACTGGCTTGTCCAGTTGACACTGCATGCCCCATTCGTGGTGGTGCATGAGCTTTCGATGGAACCTCCTTCAGTCGTAAAAGTGACTGCCGTGCCATCAGGCACCGGGTTATTAAAACGATCCGCAAGACGTGCTGTAATAACGGACACCACACCATCATAATTCCACGCCTCCGGTGCCAACACAGAGGCGCTCAATGAAAAACTATTTTGATCCGGGATACCGGTTGTCACGACCAGCTGACTCGACTGCGTCTGATAAGTGTTTCCGTTCGAAGAGGTTGTCGCTGTAACGCCCACCGAAGTAGATACCGTGCCCGATTGCACAACGGTTTGCACAAGACCGTTTTGGTCGGACGTTGCGCTACCCGGGTTTAACGACAAGCCACCTACAACCGTATCCAGGGTAAAGTTCACTAACTGGTTAGCCACAGGGTTTCCCTGCGCATCGACTACGCGAAAGACCACGGCTGATGTTTCGGTACCACCACTGCCGCCCGTACCCTGCAAGCTGATAATTTCAGGTGTCGCGGATACAAACTCCAGGCTGCCCACACTGGCAGGCTGCACAGTAAAATTTGCTGTCGCGGTAAGCGTCGTACCCACATTGGCTGTAGCCGTAATTGTATCGCTGCCGGTACAGCCCTGCGCTAAATAGGTACTGGATGCGATGCCTGCCGTTGTTAAGACTGCTGCATCCATTGTTGCCGTACCCGCCACCACACAAGCTGATGTAAAATTGACCGTAACTGGCGTTGTGTAAGCTATATTGTTATTTGAGGTTTCAACAATGCTCACCGTTGCCGTTAACGTTCCACCAGCTGCTAAAGATGTAACCCCCCCAAGATCAATGACGTTTGGCTCAAACGGGATACCGGTGCCATTGCCCATATCAACGGTGGTACTGGTCGCTGAGCTGACGACCTGAAAATTCAGGGTTGCTGTCGCTGTTGTGCCATTCACTGTGACATCCGCAGTAATTGTGCCCGCGCCTGATGTGCCTCCATCTGACAACGCTACTGTCGCAAGGCCTGTGGGATCGGTGAGCCCCGAACTCGGCGTTAAAGTGCCGATGGTGGTAGCAAATGAAACGACCTGGGAGCCTACTGTCGCACCGTTGAGCGTTACTGTCGCCTCAAGCTGACCAGGTGAGGTTGCAGACACTGATGTCGTTGCGTTATTGGCTTGATCGAGCAGAGCCAAACTGATCGCCAGGGAGCCCGTACTGCCGCCGCCATTACCTCCAGTGTCCCCAGTGTCTCCAGCACTGTTGTCAGCACCCGAAAAAGTGTCGTCACTACCGCCACAGCCTGCAAGCCCAAAACTCATCACAACCAAAAACAGCATCATCAGTACTTTTTGGAATCTACTCATTATTATCACCCGGTGTTTTTTACATATATCCCTGTTGTCTTGCTTGATACACCCTAGCATTATCAGCCATTGAGCAATTGTCAGCAGAAACAGAGTGTGTACTAGTCATCTATTGAATTCAAGCAGGTTCTGAGCAGTCTCCAGGACCCTCGACGTTAATCCATAGAAAGGCTTTGCCTGTTAATCCATCGAGCCTATCGGCATTATTGCGCAATTATTTAGGACAGGATCACAGAGCAACATTGAATATAATGGTGCGCATCGCGCGATTAGTGCTAAACATATCCCTCACTACCTGGCTGGGTTTAGTCGGCGCTTCAAGCATTGAGAATATGCTGCCACGTTTTGGCTATGTTGCTGCAAGGGCATCGCCTATGCCCGCTTTATCCGGAAACGGAAAATGGGATTGATATCCACAAAACCACGCATCATGTTCTATAATTTAGATTAATAACATCTAAATATTCTATTTTACCAATAAACGAGCTATCACTATACTGTTTGCACGTTTTACCAAAACCCGTTTTTAAAACAAATTATCCGTTTAATTTCTGCAAACAGAGGACAGTAATATGAGCAAAAAAACATTCCCCAACAAAGAAGGCCAGCGTGTGCCCAGCGTTACCCTGCATACCCGTCGTGATCACGACTGGGTAGATCTCACCAGCGAGGATATTTTCGCAGGCAAAACGGTCATCGTATTTTCATTACCGGGCGCTTTCACACCCACCTGCTCATCGTCACATGTACCGCGCTTCAACCAGCTGGCTCCTGTTTTCAAAGAACATGGCGTGGACGAAATCATTTGCATATCTGTTAACGATGCCTTTGTGATGAATGAGTGGGCGGCTGATCAAAAAGCAGAAAACATCACCTTTCTGCCGGATGGCAACGGTGATTTCACTGACGGCATGGGCCTGCTGGTGAATAAAGAAGACCTTGGTTTCGGCAAACGCTCCTGGCGTTATTCCATGCTGGTAAAAGATGGCGTGATCGAAAAGCAGTTCATCGAACCCAACGTGCCCGGCGATCCTTACGGTGTCTCCGATGCCGACACCATGCTCGACCACATTGCTCCCGATGCCAAGCGGCCACTGGATGTGAGTATTTTTACCCGCTCCGGTTGCGAATATTGCGCCCAGGCCAAAGCTTTGTTGCAGCAACACGGCATCGCCTACGAGGAACTGGTGCTGAACCGTGACTACACCAGCCGCACCCTGCGTGCTGTGGCAGGTATTGACAGTGTGCCGCAGGTGTTCATCAATGGTGATTATGTGGGTGGCGCAGAGTCACTGGCAGAATGGTTTGCGGAGGAGGGCAGCAATGCCTGAGAACACTTCCCGTTAACAATCAACGCTTGTAAAGACAATGCCGTAATTGTTAACGGGAGTTTCCGTATTGGATGCGAATTTCATTTCCGAATAGACTTGAATAGACTTCCGGTTATTTTCTAGCGCCAGCACAGTCGGTGATAAAAATTCTACGCAATAACCGGTTTTTTAAAGCGAGAGACGCCCTCAATTAAGCCCGCTAAATGTATCCATTTTGTCTATGTGTCCATCGTATTCAGGCAATGGAAAAAACGGTCTCTTTTCCTGCCCGCCCTTTTGTGCCGACCTCACCCAGCGGGGTAACATGCATAAATTGCTCAACCATTTCTGCTGTTTTGTGACAAACAACAATGGTGGATGACAATTCTTTATTTGCCAATCCAGACAGACGAAATGCGAGATTAGTGCTATCCCCTACCAACGCAAGATTTTCAGAGCGCACGCCATAGTGAGATACAGTAACCGGGCCGGTGGCAATCCCCCAGCCTAATTTCAAATGACGCAATTTTGAAAACTTCTCCGGCAGATTGGAAAATAGTGCAACAGCCGCCTGCTGCTGAAGCAGGGCAGCATGACAAGCACTCCGTACGACCGCTGAGTCATCCTTAACGTTATGCTCCCAAAAAGCAAAAATAGCATCGCCTGCAAAATCTTTCACCGTGCCACGGTTTTCATGGACGATGTTCGTCAACGATTCATAGAGCTGCGACAAAACTTCAAACAATAAAGAAGACTCTGTTTGTTGCGCAAGAATGGAAAAACCTCTGATGTCGGCAACAAGGTGGGTCACCGTTTCCTGCCGGGACAAAACCCGGGTGATTTCAATCAGATTAACATCACCAGAATTACAGTGATCCGGTTGCTCAGAAAAAACAACATGCAACTTGGTTGACCCAATATGCACAAAGTCACCTGAAACCAGCTTTTGTTCTCCCCCCGAAGTGATACGGACATTGTTCACCCACGTCCCATTCCGACTGGAGTCCTTGATCGTCAGGGCGTTCCCTGCACGAGTAATAATCGCATGATCCCTGGATACGTTGACATCCCTGATAATAACCCGTTTATCAGCAGGCACCCCCTGACAAACCCGTCCGATATATAATCTTTCGATGATATTTACACGATGGCAACAACCTTCAACATCCTGCCATTCCAAACAGGGGCATTTATGATTTTCTAGTGCCATAACACCAGCATTACTCTCGCCACAAGTTACGTTCCTTACGCAATGTAGAGTTCCCTTAGATCTCAACCAGGAAACTGTCAGCCATTAAAACATGTTACGGGGGCATTAAGGGAGATTTGAGTCATCCCCCATTTAAAAAAATGATATTTCCGCTACTTTATGGGACATAACCCACCCAGAAAAATCACAAAACCAGCTAATTATCGCACAATTCATACCTTATTCTGGTATTTCCAGCTGAATGGCCCGTCAAAGACAGTGGTTGCGGATGACAAAATCCCTGACTGAAACTGAGGCAACCTGGCAGCAAAGTCGGCCAGCCAAGCCCGACCGTGTTAATATCCACCCCATGTTGACTTTCCCGAATATCGATCCCGTCGCCCTCAGCCTGGGGCCCGTCAAAATTCACTGGTATGGCATCATGTACCTGGTCGCCTTCAGCGCGGCCTGGTGGCTGGGCAAGCGCCGCGCCAGACAACCTGACTCCGGCTGGAATGCTGAGCAAATCTCTGATGTGATCTTTTATGGCGCTATCGGCACCGTATTGGGCGGACGTATTGGCTATACCTTGTTTTACGGGTTTTCCAGTTTTCTCGCCGACCCAGTCTCCATTCTGCGCATCTGGGAAGGCGGCATGTCCTTCCACGGCGGTTTGCTGGGTGTACTGGTGGCCATGTGGCTGTTTGGGCGTAAAAGCAAAAAAAGCTTTTTTGAAATCACCGATTTCATTGCGCCGCTGGTGCCTTTCGGTATCGGTGCGGTGCGTTTTGCCAATTTCATCAATGGCGAACTGTGGGGCCGGGTCACCACATCACAATGGGGCATGGTATTCCCCGGCGGCGGCCCACTGCCACGTCACCCCTCACAGCTTTACGAAATGTTTCTTGAAGGCGTGTTGTTGTTTATCGTCGTATGGATTTACTCTGCCAAACCCCGCCCCCGCATGGCAGTGTCCGGCGTCTTTGCGCTGGGCTACGGCAGCTTCCGGTTTTTTGTGGAATTCTTCCGCCAGCCCGATGCGCACATGGGCTTTGTGGCCTTCGACTGGATGTCACAGGGACAGATGTTATCCACACCGCTGATCATACTGGGCATTGTTTTACTCGTGCTGGCCTATAAAAAGCCAAAGCCGGAAGAAAAGAAAAAAGCGACGTAAGGTGCGCTCTGCCCAGCAAACAGGTTTTGATAAAGAATCATGGCGGGCAACGCCCGCCCTGCTTGAGAGAGTTGTATGAAACAGTACCTTGATTTAATGCGCCATGTTTATGAAAACGGCACCCCCAAGACCGACCGCACGGGCACAGGCACCCGAAGCGTTTTTGGCTATCAGATGCGCTTTGACCTGGCTGAAGGTTTTCCCATGGTCACCACCAAAAAACTGCATTTGCGTTCCATTATTCACGAACTCCTGTGGTTTTTGAAAGGTGAGACCAACATCCAATACCTGAAAGACAACGGGGTGAAAATCTGGGATGAATGGGCCGATGAAAACGGTGACCTCGGGCCAGTGTATGGTTCCCAATGGCGCAGCTGGCCCACCGCCGATGGTCGTCATGTTGATCAGATCAGCCAGGTAATCACACAAATCAAAAACAACCCTGATTCACGCCGCCTCATCGTCTCCGCCTGGAACGTAGGAGAAATCGACAACATGGCTCTGCCCCCCTGCCATGCCTTTTTTCAGTTTTATGTGGCCGACGGCAAACTCTCCTGTCAGCTTTATCAGCGCAGCGCTGACATCTTCCTCGGTGTGCCTTTTAACATCGCTTCATATGCGCTGTTAACCATGATGATGGCACAGGTCACCGGACTGCAACCCGGCGAATTTATACATACTCTGGGCGATGCACATCTGTATTCCAACCACCTGGAACAAACCAGATTACAACTCTCGCGCACCCCCCTGCCTCTGCCCACGTTAAAAATGAACACCGGCATCGACGACCTGTTTGCTTTTACCTTTGATGATTTTGAAGTCACCAATTATCAGTCCCATGAGCACATCAAGGCACCTGTCGCCGTATGACCCTGTCACTGATCTGGGCCATGGCGGACAACCGCGTCATCGGCATCAACAACCGCCTGCCGTGGAAACTGCCTGCGGACATGAAATGGTTCCGGCAAAACACCATGGGCAAACCCATTATCATGGGTCGTCTAACCTTTGAATCCTTTGGCGCAAAACCCCTGCCCGGCCGGCGCAACATCATTATCAGCCGAAATCCCTCGTATACTGCTGACGGCATAGAGGTCTATGCATCGCTTGAGGATGCCTTGCAATCCACACAGGGTAACGAAGAAACCATGATCATCGGTGGTATGTCACTCTACAAACAGGCTCTGCCGCTTGCCGACCGCCTTTATATGACACAGATACATGCCAATGTTGAAGGGGATGCCTGGTTCCCGGAATTTGATTTGCATGAGTGGCAGGAAACGGCGCGCAGTGATTTTCCGGCAGACGAAAAAAACCCTCACGCATACAGTTTCATTACACTGGACAAACAACAGGGAGTCTGAACCCATGGGCAAACAATATAATGCAATACCTGAAAAACTAAACACTTTTATCACGGCTCAGAAGATATTTTTTGTCGGTACGGCGGGAAGCGCCGGAAAAGTCAATGTCTCCCCCAAAGGCATGGACAGCTTTCGCATTATTGATGAACACACTGTGCGCTGGCTCAATGTCACGGGCAGTGGCAACGAAACTGCCGCACATGTACTCGAAAATCAGCGCATGACCATCATGTTCTGCGCCTTCGAAGGCAAACCGATGATTCTGCGGCTCTATGGCATGGCGCTAATGACACAGCCTCATGACCCCGAATGGGAACAACACAGTCAACACTTTCCCGATTTGCCCGGTGCCCGGCAAATTTTCACACTCAACATTGATTTGGTACAAACCTCCTGTGGCATGGCCGTACCTTTTTATGACTATCAGAACGAACGTGACCAACTTAATCACTGGGCAGAAGTAAAGGGTACACAAGGTGTCAAACAATACTGGAAAGACAAAAATGCTGTTAGTCTTGATGGAAAACCTACGGGTATCTGAAAAATTATCGGACCTGGATACAACAAGGAGAATCTGATGAAAAAAGTATTATTACAAACCGCTATAGGATATTTGTGCCTGTCGGGCATATTGAACATACAGGCATCAGACGTGTTTCCGGAAAATATTTTTGTCACGCTCAAGGACTCCGGGGAAATTGCCCAGTATGGCGGACAATCCGTCTGGAAGGGTGACCCGGTCATGCTTTACAACGCCATCACCCCGGATAGCCAGCGCCTGGTGGTCAGCAGTCCGAAAACAGGCAGCATCTACGTCTTTGATACCAGCACACACAAACGCCTGGCAAAAATCAAGGTTGGCAAAGCCCCCAAAGGCTTAAAAGTGTCACCGGACGGGAAAGAGGCATATGTGGCCAACGAAGCCGACGCGACAGTCAGTGTTGTTGAATTGCTTAATTACACAACGGTCGCCACAATAAATGTTGATAAAACGCCACACAATATTCGCTTCAGTCATGATGGAAAATGGGCTTATGTCACTCTGCAAGGCGGTGCAGGTCTTGGTGTTATCGACACTCACACACGCAAGTATGTAAAAACAATTCCAACCCCGGGAGTTCCCAATCCACACAACCTGGATATCTCCAAAGACGGAAAAACAGTCTATATTCGAGACCTTGGCAACACTGTTGGCGTGTTGGATTTAAGCTCTGGAAAAATAAAAAAGGTGATCACCGTTGGACAGGGGCATGCGGGTATTGATATTACCCCCGATGAAAAATATATTTTTACCGGTGCCATTGCTGATGATGTTGTGACTGTCATTGATGCAAAAAACTTAAACATCATAAAGAAAATAAAAGTTGGCTTTGGTCCTCATGGTGTGCGCAGCAGCAAAGATGGCCGCTGGCTTTATGTCGCCATTACTGCGGAAGACAAATTTGTCGTGATCGACATCAAAACCTTTGATGTTGTGCAGGAGTATAACCTCCCTTCTTTCCCATTTTGGATTGCCGTTAACGGAAATCCTTAAAAAACCAACCCGGTAACGTTTTACACAGGAAATATTCTGTTTTACCAAAAAACTTATGCACGCCAAACCAGGGCCATCATTTTGTATGCGTATAAAATGTACTCTGCCCGCCTGGATCAGGTTTTGTGTAAATACGGCAGAACCTGAAACGTAAAAATATGACTCACAAATCAGCTTGCCATTACTGCACGGCAATGCGTGCAGTTCGGGTAATATTCCCTTTGCCAGAGAAACTCAAAATAGATTAGGGTGCCGCGGTGACACATGTCACTCAGGTTTTTCATTGTATGACAAATAAAAGGAGTTTTACATGTACATACACCCCTTAAACACACGCAGCCCCCTCCTCCAGCGCTGCAACATATCAACACTTGCCTCTGCACTTGTTCTGGTTACCAGCAGCACTCTGGCTTTATCGCAAGCACAGGCAGCACAATCCTTCAAACCCGAAGCGAGCGCAGCTTTCGTGCAGGCACTAACGGGACAGGAATTGCGCGGACAAAACAACGCGCTCATCAGTGTGACCTACGATCTCAAACAATGGCATATTAATGGAGAAAAACCTCCCAGCTATCAAAAGCTGTTTATTGGCAAACAAACCGTCACTCTGCGTGATGATGGCCGTAATGGTGATAAAAAGTCAGGTGATGGTATTTTTTCCTCTTTTGTCGAATTCGATTTCAACGCCCTTTTCAGCAAACACAGCCGAATTGAAACGTGGGCAACCAAGGTGGGTAAAGAAGCCCTGCCTCCTCACTTCGAGAACAGACAGCTACTCGGGCATGCAGAAATTATCTCACCAGGCAGTTTATTCCCTATCGACCCGGCAATACAGCCTGTTATCATCGATCCGGCAATACAGCCTATTACCCTGCCCAAAGAGGGATCGTTAAGTGGATTGGATAACAGAAGCCCAGATACTCTATCGCAGCAAAAAGAAAACGTCAGAATCACACCCATCATGTCGGAAGAAATGCTGCCCGCCGCCATCAGACTTGGTAAACCGATACCGCTTCAACCTATTGGTATTCCATCAGCCATCAACGAGAAAAAATCTCTGTTAATTCGTGACCCGGCTGTTGTCACGGACCCCTCGCGCACCTTTGATGTTTGTACAGGCGCTGGCAATCCGAACGGCGTATGGACGTTCAAACATCTTGTCACCGAAATGGCGAATGAAGCAAAAACCGGAATCACGCCAGAAAAGTTTGTACGCATGTGACTTTCGCAATGGGAGACATCACAAAATGTCAATGGCTGGAATATTGCTGATCGAAAAAACAGTATTCGCAACCGTGTCATTGACCCCTGGGAAGCCGCCAGTGGCGGCCCTGAAGAACCACTGGACTTAAATAAGGCCTCGTTCCAATTACTGGCCGTAGTCAACCGGGTAGACCTGCGTGAGAACCTGGTTTATGGTGGTGGCAGTGCCGGTGAAGGACGTTTTGTATTTCAGGTCATGGATGGCTGCAATCCCATGCAATTCACTGTGATCTTTGAATACGGCATCGAAAAACGAAGCTGCTCTGCGGTACAAAACTGGGGCCAGCGCTGGGTCAACCTCGGCACCATGGTGCTGGGCAGTGCCGCTTATAATGCCGCACTGGAAAATATCACCGAAAGCTTTGTGCGGGCTAACGCTGCACCCTCCAAACCTAACGGCAGTGCATTAAATCAGTTGCGGACCAATGAGATTGCCTTGGCCAGACCGTGGGAGTTACGTGAATTCGTCATTGCTGATGCCGGTTGGAATCAGCATTTGTTGAAACCCAACACCGTCGCGCTAACACCCGACAGCAGCTTGAATAATACGCCCATACTGCGCAATTACTTTGCTTCTGGAATCAATGACGTGCCTTTACGCTTCCCCACTATGGCCGACCCCTTTCTGGGTGGTGCGTCAACAGTATCTAACTTTTTTTGGAATGCTCCCAACTTTCCAATGACCTTGACCCAGGCGGAGCAACGCCAGGAGTTTTCACTGAATACTTGCAATGGTTGTCATACCGGTGAAACGGGAACTTCCTTTACTCATATCAAGCCCGGTGCAATCCCCGCCGCGCTGTCAGGGTTCATGACAGGCATCACGGTTACCGATCCCGCTCCACCTCCTGGAATCACGATTACTCGACGCTTCAACGATCTGGAACGACGATCCGCTGACCTCGATGGCTTGGTTAATTCCAGCTGCTTTGCTCAGCTGGCCAGACCTGTGCTGAGAGCACCACACTGACTATCTGCGGCAAACACTGTGCCTGTTAAAGCAGGCACAGTGTTTGCCCAGATGAAACGTAACGAAGCCCGGGATGCAGAGCATTATTTTTACAGCATTTCCCGGGTTCTTCTACGCTCCATTTTTCAGTTATCGCATAATGACCACGCTTGCAGGGATATACACCCTGAAAAATATCAAATCACCTGGCCGACTACAGGTGCGTAAATTATCCTAGTCGTCGAATTGGCATTCAAATTTTTATCCTTGAAGAAAAACTGGCCCATGTCCAGTATCTCCCAGCCAATAGTATGAGCATCACTGATCACACAATCACTTTTATTACCTGCACCCATGCCATTGGATAAATGAAGCATACAGTGACGCAAAACACCTGTGCCGGAAACAAACCCGACAAAACAACCTTCCGGCATTTTCATAAGCTGCGCAGCGCTTGTCACCGTGCGCGGGTTATTCCCAAATATACGGCTATAATTGTCAGCGCTTGTAACAGTAAACATGGAGGAGGCCACATTGACGTCGGCACAATCTATTCCTTTTGCGCACCAGGCGCAAAATAGTGCGGCATCCCAACATTGCATCATGCTCAATTTTTGATACAGCATTAAATCCCCGCCTCTTAGCGAGCCTTTCATAAAATCAGACTGTGCTTTTCCCATTGCCTCTGCCAACAAACGTGTACGCTTTGCAGGAGTTGCACCGTTTGGTATTAAATTTATAATCGCCATAATCAGCCCCTATTTTTTGTTATTGATTGATCATAAAGTGAGAAATACCCCTGCCGCAAAATCCATAGAGTATTCACGTCACACCCGAATTATGGGGGAATTGACCCCATAGAGATTAAACAGGAAAACACGGGGTTTTGGAAATATTATACACGTCGTTTTTCACGCGCATATGAGGCCACAAACACCGGCAGCCGTACCAAACCGGCTAGAACCAGCACAATGCCGACAAGATGGGTGTTTATCATTTCCGGTTACGCACATCCAGTTTGTCACGCAAGCGGTCACCAAGCAGATTGACAGACAACACCACCAGCATCAAAGCCACACCGGGTACCAGCACCATATGCGGAGCCACCAGCAAATAACGTGCGCCATCACGGATCATGCTACCCCAGGAGGCCTCCGGCGGCTGCACCCCCAGCCCGAGGAACGACAAACCGGCTTCAGCGATAACAATACCGGCAATGCCAAAGCTGGCCTCAACAATCAACGGCGCCATCAGCAATGGCAGTAAATGCCGAAACACAATACGCCCCGAGCCTGCACCCAGCGCAACGGCTGCCTGTACATGTTCGCGGTGCTTGAGACTCAGCACCTGCGCCCGCGCCAGTCGCGCATATCCCACCCAACCCACCACGCTCAGTGCAATCACCACGTTTTCAATACCGGGACCAAGAATGCCCGCCAGTGCAATGGCCAGCAGAATACCGGGAAAAGCGAGAAAAATATCGATAATGCGCACCACCAGCAAATCCCAGCGGCCACCGAGATAACCACTAAACGTACCAATGGCCGTACCAGCAACGGCGGACACCAACACCACCCATAGCGCAACGATAAACGAAGTCTGTGCGCCGGCCAGCGTGCGTTCCGCCAGCGAACGCCCAAGGTCATCAGCCCCCAGCCACAATTCACTGCCCGGTGGCAGGAGAATATGCTCCAATGCAATCTGATCCGGCGCTAACGGTAAAAAGGAAGCTGTCAATGCCACCAGTGCCCATAACACAATCACAATCAACGGCAACCACAGACCCAATACACTGGCCAAGCCAAACCGTGATGGCTTCAACGTAACGGCAACATCCTTATTGCTGCTCACCCTGCGCCACCCATGCGTATGCGCGGATCAAACCAGCCATACGCCATATCAGTCAGCGTATTCACCAGCACATAAGTGATACTGATCAACAATACACAGGCCTGCACCACCGGGTAATCACGACGCTGAATCGCTTCAATCACCAACTGGCCGATACCCGGCCAGGAAAACACCGCCTCGGTAATCACCGCGCCCGCCAGCAGCGCGCCTAATTGCAAACCCAGCAGTGTGATCACTGGCAACAACGCATTACGCAACGCATGTCGCCAGATCACCGCGCCCGGCCCCAGCCCTTTGGCGCGCGCGGTGCGAATGTAATCCTCACCTAATACTTCCAATAAAGTCGCCCGCACCATGCGTGAAAGAATCGCCGCCATCGCCGTACCCAGAGTAATCGCGGGCAGCACCAGCGAAGCCAATCCATCACGCCCACTCACCGGAAACCAGCCCAGCCACACCGCAAACACCAGGATCAAAATGGGGCCCATCAAAAAATTAGGGATAGACACGCCCACCAGTGACACCGCCATCGCACCATGATCCCAGGCCGAGTCCTTTTTCACCGCCGCCATCACACCTAATGGAAAAGCCACCAGCACCGCCACCAGCAAAGCCGCCAGCGCAAGTTCCAGCGTAGCGGGCAAGCGCTCCAACAGAATATCGGAAATGGGACGTTTGGAATGTAATGAAATGCCAAGATCAAACCGCGCAATATTGCCAAGGTAAGTCATGAACTGCGACAGCAGCGGCTGATCCAGCCCCAGTGATTGCCGCAGCGCCTCACGATCCGCAGCCTGCGCCGACTCACCCAGCATCACCTCCACCGGATCACCCGGCACCAGATGGATCAACAGGAACACCAGCACCAATACACCGAAAATCACCACCGCAGCACTGGCCAAACGAGAAATTAAAAGCGGCAAAACCGTACCCCAAAAATAATTTTCTGCATTGTGCGTGTTTCCCCCGTTAAAACCAACAGGTCAGAAGAAAATTGCCACACGCCGCCCACCGGTGGCTTGTAAATCATTTTACAAATGGAGATTGACATGCCGGGTTTTGATTTTAGGATCTGTTGGAGCAACCGTAGCATTTTGTCGCTTCTTTGTTGTATGTGCCGGCGTCGATTGGCGTATCACAAATTCAAATTCTCTGGTCCCGGGATGGCTGGGAGTTTTTTGCCATCGGCACCGCAATAGAGACTTTATCTTATCCAATTTTTTTTTAACGTGAAAAATACACGCTGACAGCTTACGCTGGTGGCGGTATAAATCCTTCAGGCACTTCACTGCCATCACCGAACAAAAACTTTTCCATCTCGGCCTCCAGAAATTCACGGGCCTTGGGGTCAATTAATGACAAACGATTTTCGTTGATTAAAATCGTTTGGTGCTGCATCCACAGCTTCCAGCCTTCTTTTGACACGTTGTTTAAAATACGCTGGCCAATTTCACCCGGCAGCGGCGCACGATCCAGCCCTTCGGCTTCTTTGCCCAGTTTGACGCAGTTAACCATTTTACTCATTGCCGTTTCCTTAATATTTGATTTTTTGAACGCACCTCAAACAGAGGCTCCCCTCATTTTCGCCAACAGTCGTGCAACCGGTGCAGGTAACCCGCCGATATCAGCGCAGCCTTTATACCAGACCCATTCCGGGCCTTCCATCACTGACATTGTGTGGGCATTGCTGCCAGCGACACTCGCCGGGGTAATCAGTACCGGGCTGATATCCAGATGAAAATGGCTGAAAGTGTGCCGCACTACCGGCCAACAGGTTTGTTCCCCGACAGCAAAACCCAAGTGCTTTTCACACCATCCCGACACATCGTCATCCATCGATATTTCCGGCAGACTCAACAAGCCTCCCCAAATACCCGTGGGCGGGCGACGCTGCAATAACACTTCACTATTGGCGTTGCTCAGTAACAGCATTTGTGTCTCACGCACCGGTATTGTTTTTTTGGGTTTTTTGCCGGGGTAATCTGTCTGTCGCTGCTCAGAAAAAGCAACACAGCTCCGTTGTAATGGACAAAGCCCACATTGTGGCCGGGATCGTGTGCAAATACCTGCTCCCAAATCCATCATTGCCTGATTAAAGTCAGCCACACGCTTTTTGGGTGTCAGTCGCTCGCTGTGTTGCCATAACAACTCGGCCACCGATGTTTTTCCTGGCCAGCCGTTTACTGCAAACACTCGCGCCAAAACACGTTTCACATTACCGTCCAGTATGGCGTGGTGTTGATTCAGTGCCAGTGACAAAATCGCCCCGGCAGTGGAACGACCAATACCCGGCAATGCCAGTACATCAGCAAAACGCATGGGGAAAATGCCGTCATGTTGATCACGCACTATTTGCGCCGCCCTGTGTAAATTCCGTGCGCGGGCGTAATAACCCAACCCCGACCAGCGCGCCAACACATCATCCAGAGGTGCATCGGCCAAATCGTGCAGATGCGGAAAACGCGCCATAAATGCTTCAAAATAAGGAATCACCGTTGCCACCTGTGTCTGTTGCAACATGATTTCTGATACCCATACCCGGTACGGTGAACGATCCTGTTGCCAGGGCAAATATTTTCGACCATACATATCAAACCACGTTAATACGGACCGGGAAAAAGACGGGGTTTTTAACGCTGTTTTTGACATTAGCGAAACAACCCTTCCAATTTTTCTTTTAATTTCTTTTCCGCTTTCTCTTTTACCCTGGCTTTTTCTTCTTTCAGTTTTTTATCGACCTCTTTTTCAAGTTTTTCTTTTTGACGTTTAAGCTCTGTTTTTGCCTTGGCTTTCAGCACCGGGGCAAGATCCAGTTTGAATTTTGGCTCAACAAACGTACCACTCACTTTAATGGGAATAGTCAGTGCTTTCAGCTCTGATACATCCTTGCCCCCCTGCCCCTGATCCGTTTCCACAATGGAGGTATTTAACAAATAATCGATACGCTGTTTGGGTAAATCCACAGCCCCCTTGCCCGTTACACGCAGCATGGGTGATTTGATCTGCAAATCCTGGTTATCCACAACACCGTTACGCATCGTCACACTGCCAGACATTTGTGCAAAATCTGTTTGATTATCGGTTTTTTCCGGTGCCGGTTTCTTTTTGATTTTCGCGTAAGCTTCGCGAATCATCTGGCCAAGATTGACACCTTTTATCGCGCCATCACTCAGATCAAAACTCGCTGTACCATTCAGGTTTTTGCTAATAACGTCAGGCGTGATACCGATGGTGGTGATTTTTGCTGCCAGATTGACAGTACCAGAAGCTTTGTCGTCCCCCAGTATGTCTTTCAACAATGGCCCAATCTGTACAGCACTGATTTTTTCGTCGGCGGAAATTCCGGGTATGTCTTCACGCACATCAAATACCATATGTCCGCGATATTGCCCCTTATACAAGTCAGCTTGTAACGGTAACAGTTGAATGGTTCCACCTTTGGCGGTAACGCCCAACACGATGTCTGCCAAACGAGCATTGGCCAGTTTGATTTTACCCGCACGCAATTTACCTTTCACATCCAGCCCGCGCAACAGGTCTAACGGCAATTGGGGATTTTCCGCAGCCGCAGCTGTGGGGGCCGGTGGCGGTGACTCAGTGGCTGACGGCAAATAACGATCAACATCCATGTCATCAAGCGTTAAATCAAAACGCACAGCTGGTTGGGAAAAATTTTCCGCACTCAAATTACCGGTCAGCCGGGAATCATCCAGCACAATATCCAGCCTGGACACATTTATCGCATCTGCCGAACCGGTAAAATCCAGGCTCAATGCCGCTTTGTTCAACACCGGGGCATCTGTTGATTCTGGCAGTTCAATAGCCAGCCTCTTTGTCAGTTCACGCGGTGAAAACCCGACTAACGACAACTGCCCCTCGGCTTGCGGCATCGAGAGGATGTTATGGATGTTTAATTCAGCATTGGCCGTGAGGCCCAGAGTCTGCAATTGCAAACCGGCCAGCTGTACCCGTTGCTGTGCAATATCGGCATCCATATTTCCCCGCAGGCGAATATTCAGTGGCGAAACGGGCAACCGTTCACTTTGCACATTCAGCGAAACATCCAGTCCGTCCAAACGATATCGCTGGGCCGACAAATCAAACGTCAGTCGGCCTTTTAACTCAATGGGAATTTGCAGGGCAGGCTCTGACATACCAAGCCGGGCGCGCAATTCAATATCAATGGGAATTCCCGGCGCAATGGAACCTGTGCGCAGGAAAAGCCGGTCTATTTCAATGCGCTGACCAGCCTGCCGGTCATCCCAGACAATGTGTGCGTCTTCGATATTGATTCCACCGACAGCCAGCGCCAGCACAGGTTTGGCCTCTGACTCCTCCGCAGGGCTTTTCGCTGGCTGACGGATATCGTCGGTGGGTGGCGTGGCCAGCAAATCATTCCAATTGCTACGGCCATCCACCGCCCGACTCAGGTTCACCCGCAGACCACGCAAGTGCAGCGTTTTCATTTCGATGCGCTGTTGCAGCAGCGGCAACAGCTTCACGTTAATATCCACTGATTCCACGCGGATGAAATCTTTTTTTATACCGTCTCCGGCAGCATTACTGAGGCGTGTTTCACCCAGACTCAACCCCAGCCAGGGAAACAACGAGAGACTCAGATCACCGTCAATGTTCAATTCACGGCCCGTTGCGTCCTGTACTGCGGTGGTAATATCATCCCGATAATCATTGGGGTCAACCAGCAACAAAATTGCCGCCGTCAACAACAGCAACAAGCTCAGCAGGACAACAACCCCAAGACCGGTTATTTTCAGAATTTTACTCATCATTTTTTGCGCGGAACCCGCGTACCCTTAACTCTGCAACGGGCGTTCACCGTAGCCCAGAGCAAGCAACGGCTCAAGGTGAATCAGTCAATTTTCCATACGAACAGTTGATTTCAGCCAGCCACAAAGTCAAACTTCCGCTCACCATGCCCAATATCGAAAACACTCAGGTATCCATCAAAAACAATGATGGCAAAACCACCGTCGGCCAAATGCAGACGGTCTGGTTCAATCAGGGTGACCGTCTTAAACGCGCCCTGCAACGGCTGGGATTCTTCTGGCTGCTGGCAGGTGTTACCCTTTTCATTCCCATCGCCCACTTCGTTCTGGTGCCGGGCTTTCTCATCGCCGGACCCGTGCTCAGTTACCTGACGTATCAGATGTGCTGGATGCGCGATCATGTCAGTGGCAGCTGTCCTGCCTGCCATGAGCAGATCACGATAAAACTGGAAAGCAAAGATAAATTACCCAAGTGGACGTATTGCCCTGCCTGTAATACGCCCTTACATATTACTCAACCCGATAATCATCCTGAGAACTAAAGTCACACATTATGCGCCCCTTAATTGCCCTGTTAGTCGTCACCATCATGATCGGTTCCGCACTCACTGCCGTCGGTTTGTTATTGTTTCAAATGGGACTGTTTGACTGAGACCCCTCATCCACTACACAACCGTCGTTTTTAATGCTGACAATAGTTTCTGCAAAGCCTGACCACGGTGACTAAGGTGATTTTTCAGCTCCGGTGACAATTCCGCCGACGTACAGCGCTCGCCGGGCACCCAGAATACCGGGTCATACCCGAAACCATTTTCGCCCTGCGGCGCGCGCAATATCCGCCCTTCCCAACTGCCCTGGCAAATCAACGGCGTCGGGTCTTCGTCATGCGCCATAAGCACCATCAGGCATTGAAAACGCGCCGTACGCTGCTCCTCAGGCACGGCTTTCAATTCCACCAGCAGCTTTTGCAGATTGTCGGCATCACTGGCATCCACCCCTGCAAAGCGGGAAGAATAAATACCGGGCGCACCGTTAAGCGCATCCACCTCCAACCCGGAATCATCAGCAATAGCGGGCAGCCCGGTGAGTCGTGCAGCGTGTCGCGCCTTGAGAATGGCATTTTCCACAAACGTCAGGCCTGTCTCGTCGGCATCGGGCACATCAAAATCAGACTGCGGTACTGCCACCATGTCCAGACCAGCGATGAGCTGATTGATCTCCCGCAACTTGCCTGCATTGCTGCTGGCCAGCACGACCTTTCCGGGGAAAATTCTGCTTTTCACGCTGATGGCACATCTTTCTGGTGATTGATCAGTTCTGCGATACCCGACTTGGCCAGACCCAACATAGCGTCCAGCTCTTCCTGACGAAAAGCATGCCCTTCAGCAGTGCCCTGCACCTCGATAAAAGCACCTGCATCATTCATCACCACATTCATGTCAGTCTCGGCGTTGGAATCTTCGTCATAATCCAGATCCAGCACAGGGATTCCGTTATAAATGCCGACAGAGACCGAGGCCACCTGACCAATGATGGGGTTTTTCTTGATTTTGCCAGTATCCAGCAAATGCTGCATGGCATCAGCCAATGCCACAAACCCCCCGGTAATAGAGGCTGTACGGGTACCGCCATCGGCCTGAATAACATCACAGTCTACAATGACATTACGCTCACCCAGCGCTTCCAGATTCACCACTGCACGCAATGAACGGGCAATAAGACGCTGAATTTCCATAGTGCGGCCACCCTGTTTACCGCGTGCAGCTTCACGCCCCATACGACTGCCGGTGGAACGTGGCAACATACCGTATTCAGCAGTAACCCATCCCTGGCCTTTGCCTTTGAGCCAACGGGGAATGCGCTCTTCCACTGTCGCAGTACACAGCACTTTGGTGTCACCGAATTCCACCAATACCGAGCCTTCGGCATGTTTAGTGTAATTGCGGGTAAATTTAATCGGGCGAAGCTGGCCGGGGGAACGTCCACTGGGGCGCATAAAAAGTCCTCTACTGAAAATCGATGGGCACGCATTATACCCTCCCCGACGCGCCACGCGACAGACCGCCATCTGTGTGAAAAACTGGACTCATTGGCTCAAACCTGCTCTAATGCGCCGTTCTCGCGACCGGGCAGCTGTCCGCAGGGCGCGTGTTGCACTCAATAATTTGTGAAATTTACGATTTTTTGGAGATCGATCATGGCCAAAGTCTGTCAGGTGACGGGTAAACGCCCCACCACCGGCAACAACGTTTCGCACGCGCACAATAAAACGCGGCGTCGTTTCCTGCCTAATCTGCATTCCCACCGTTTTTGGGTGGAAAGCGAAAACCGCTTCGTGAAGCTGCGTGTCACTGCCAGCGGCATGCGCATTATCGATAAAAAGGGCATCGATACCGTATTGACCGAAATGCGCAATCGCGGCGAAAAGGTCTAAGGAGAAAATACTATGCGCGATAAAATCAGACTCGTTTCCAGTGCCGGTACCGGTCACTTTTACACTACCGACAAAAACAAGCGCACCATGCCTGAAAAAATGGAGATCAAGAAATTTGACCCTGTGATTCGCAAGCATGTGATGTACAAGGAAGCCAAGATCAAATAATCCTGTTCCTGGCTTGCCGCGCTGCAAGACCGCATCGGAAAAAGCCCGGAACTCCCGGGCTTTTTTGTGTTCTGTAATAACGCATAACTGACGTATACTTCGCTGAGATTTCCTGAAAGGAACTCTCAGCGAAGCACGAACGTCGATAAACAAACCTTTATCATCAACAATTTTTTAAACATAAAAAAGGAGCCGCCCGTGTCCGCACGTATCCTGGCCGCATTTTTACTCATCCTGCTCAGCACCACCGTCAACGCCCAACGCATCGACGTTAACCTGAAGCAAGACAGTGCCCGCTTTTCCTACATCACGCTTATTGGCGGGTCCACCTTTGGCCGCACAGAAATGACAACAGGCATTCTCTACAACGAAGATGGTAACCAGGTGGTGAACCTTGGCTTGCAGGTTATCGATGTCGCTGGCAGCAAAACACCAGGACTGGAGCTGGGTGTGGGACCCCGCCTCTATTATCTGAAACACGATAACACAGACTCCAGTGGCGCAGCCGTGGCCCTGGGTGGTCAGTTACGCTACAAACTGCCCAGCTTGCAGCGCCTGTCTTTCATCGGCAATTTCTTTTATGCGCCAAGTATCACCACCACTCTGGATGCTGAAAACATGTATGAATTCGGTATAGGTGTGAGCTATGAACTATTGCCCACAGCAAATGTTTATGTGAAATATCGCCGGATTCGTGCTGATTTCGCCAAGAACATCGGTGCAGAAAATATCGACCGTGGTACCGTGGTGGGCATGACCTTTACCTTTTAGGTATAAAATCAAGGTCAGCCTGAGAACGGGCTGGCCTGTTGCTGCCCGGCTATTCCCGGAGAAAGATACTCAGCTGGGTGACAGGATCATGGTGGAACCGCTGCGCTTGTTCCACCCTACCCGGATAAAAGGATAGCGTTGGGGCACCATCAGTTTTCTTGTTCCACGCTATTCGACACAGAATAAAATTGTAGGGTGGAACAAGCGCAGCGGTTCCACCAAGTTGCATGAAGGCTCTTTTATTCGCTAAAACTCCAGGTTAATACCCAAACCCGGATGGTCCGCATTAATTTACACCCGGGGAACAACCAGCCTTATCTAATTCCAGTAAATAAGGCGCAACAAACCCTTCATACTCTCTCTTTTTTTCGCTCGACAAACCCTGCCACCCCATCACCTTATCACGGCAATTTATAGAGCCACACATGCATTTCACTGGAAAATAGTCAATTTTATAATTTCGCATCGCATAATCGAAAGTTATTTCTGCATTAACACTGATGTCATTCATCGCGACAAAATCATGAGCACCTGTCGCATTGACACTGATACCACAATTGGGTCCACAGGAGTGATTAACCTTAATTATCAACCCAGCATGAAGCGCATACTCATTTTCACCAACCTGTGAAGCATGCGAGTGATTCCCATTAAGCATTTTCTCAATGACACCAATCATTACTATGTCGCCAGTTTTAAATGATTTAGTGGCAAAAATACCTTCCCCTTTTCCAGCGGTTTCTCTTAATTCAAATCCTGTTGTCATAATTTTCCTTTTACTCCAAACGTTATAAAAAATTCTAATCGGGAGAGGAAGGTGCCTCTCGACATCCTTCTTCCTAAACCAATCAGCATATGAACCACGCACCAAAGCGATGCACCATCTTACCAGCTGTGATCATGATCATGTTACCAGAGCAATTAAAAACAGTTAAAAAGACACCCATTTTAAAAAACCACCCTTTCGTTTAGTGGCATTCGCTACGCCAAGTGTATTTTTGCCGATATTACAGAAGATCATGTTGGTATGTTTTCGATATGCCAATCATTGAGAGTCACGTCCAGGCAAAATTCTCAGCATTGAACTGATCACTATTGATGATGGTGAAGTTCAATTTTGTCAGTCAGGAAAATACTGTTTACAGCTACTGGGGCCGGGGACGTTCGTTCATAATCCAGTTTTTGACACACCTGTTTGAGTTTGTTAACCGACCTCACCAGTCCGTTAAAGGGGCTGATGATTGGATTAAGCCGCGCGCGGAGCCTTTTGTCCAGGCGTTTCTAAAACTGGCGTGGAAGAGTTGTTCGGGCATCAGGATGTGAAGATGACGGTGATCCTAAATTCCGCAGTTAACCGTGAGAGTGTGGTCAGTCCTTTGGAGGATGTGTAGCAAACCGGCCTTAGCCAAAATGGTTGCGTCCGAAAATGGCGAGAACGACAGGGAGGCTTTTGTTAGGCTTGCGAGATGGACCTTGATCACGATGCCTGCTACCGCGCGATTGTCACGAGAGATGCTCGCTTTGACGGTCGTTTATATATCGGTGTTCGCACCACTGGCATTTATTGTCGGCCTATTTGTCCTGCACGCACGCCCAAGCGGGAAAACGTTTCGTTCTATCCAACAGCCGCTGCGGCACAGGAGGCCGGGTTTCGGCCCTGTTTACGCTGCCGCCCGGAAAATTCGCCCGACCTGGCCGTATGGAACGGTACATCAAATACCGTTAAACGGGCGCTTGCATTAATCGGTGAAGGGGCGCTGGATGGTGCAACGGTTGACCATCTCGCTGAACAGCTCGGGGTTGGTGAGCGCCACCTCCGACGACTTTTTCAGCAGCATCTTGGCGCATCACCGATTGCGATTGCTCAGACTCGACGCATTCTTTTTGCCAAGCAGTTGATCATGGAGACCCGCATGCCAATGACTGAAATTGCGCATGCCGCCGGTTTTGGCAGCATTCGCCGTTTCAATGCGGCTTTTCAAACACTGTACAAACGACCACCTGGTGCGCTGCGCCGCACACGCCAGCAAGCTCATAATGATACATCCACAGCTTCAGGTATCGTGCTGCCGATGTCTTATGCTGCGCCTTACGACTGGGCCGGTATGATTTCATTTTTAAAAACGCGCGCTATTCCGGGGGTTGAGTGGGTGGACAGGCAAAACCGGTATCACCGTTCAATAGCACTGGATGGTTGCCAGGGTATTGTCCGGGTGGCTTTTGATGGAAATAAAAAGTGTTTGCGCGCAACAATCCGGTTCCCGCGTATATCAAGCCTCACTTTCATTATCAGTCGGCTTCGCCAGGTGTTTGATCTCACGGCTGACCCCATGGCCATTGATGCTCATCTTGCCAATGATCCCAGGCTTGCTCCATTGATTGCAGCCCGCCCCGGTTTGCGTGTACCCGGTGCATGGGATGGGTTCGAGCTTGGCATCCGCGCCATTCTTGGGCAGCAAATCAGCGTAACCGCTGCCACAACGCTCGCGGGCAAGCTGGCATCCCGATATGGGGAGCCTCTTGAAACGTCGTTAAAAACAGAAGGGTTAAGTTATATTTTCCCATCACCTGAACGCCTTGCCGCTGCTGATTTGCGCGCTCTGGGTATGCCCGGCACTCGCGCTCGCGCACTGTCGGCTTTCAGTAAAGCCATGCTGGAACATCCAGACCTGTTCAGCGCTAATCAGGCATCGAATGTCATCGCCGGGCGCCTGAAAGCACTACCCGGCATCGGCGACTGGACAAGCCAGTACATTCTTATGCGCGCATTTTGCGAACCGGATGCATTTCCGACGGCGGATATTGGTTTGGCGCGGGCAATGGCGACTAAAAACGGGCAACGCCCGACACCAGCAACACTGCTTCAGCGCGCTGAAAGCTGGCGACCCTGGCGGGCTTATGCAGTACTACATCTTTGGGCTTCTGAATCTACTGAAGACAACAACTTGCGGCACCTCACAAAGAGAACATAACCGATGCCAGAACATTTACTGCCTGAAATATTATTTCGTGATCAGCTGGAAACGCCCATCGGCACGATGCTGCTTATCACGGATAAACGGGCACGTTTGCGCGCGCTTGACTGGTGTGAATACGAAGACCGTATGCTTCGGCTTTTGCGGCTTTATGGCAAAAAAGAAAAAAGAAAATATGAATTGCAATCAGGCACGCTGCCAGCGGCAATACACGAGGCACTGGAGGCGTATTTTGCCGGAGATTTTGCTTTGATAAACACCATTCCTGTTTATACCGCCGGGACTGTTTTCCAACAGTCAGTCTGGCAGGCGCTTCGACATATCCCTGTCGGAACAACGCTCAGTTATGGCGCGCTGGCTAAAAAACTGGGGCGACCAAAAGCGGTGCGTGCTGTCGGCACTGCCAATGGCGCGAACCCCGTTGGCATTGTTATCCCCTGTCACCGGGTCATCGGAATGGATGGTGCTATGACGGGTTATGGCGGAGGGCTTGAGCGCAAGCGCTGGCTGCTTGCTCATGAAAATGCGTGTATTGAATCCTGAGCTTTGTTGGTTGAAAACAATGATCAAGGATTAACCTCGGTGCAGTTTTCACCCCTCACCCCAGCCCTCTCCCCCCAAGGGGAGAGGGGGGGGTAAAACAATGGTGCCAGGGATTTTAAATCCCCTGTTTAAAGACGTTAAAACACAACACAAAGGAAACCTCATGACAACATCGACAAAATGCAAAGCAGACATTTTCCACAATCTGAGCACTCAAAGCCACCTGCTGCTACCTAATGCCTGGGATGCCGCCAGCGCACGTATTTTCGAAGCAGCAGGCTTTCCCGCCATTGGAACCACCAGCGCCGGTATTGCCTACAGCCGTGGTTTTGGTGATGGCCAACACATCAGCAGGGAAGAGATGATGCGTGAGGTGGCCATTATTGCCCGTGCGGTGGATATACCGGTCACGGCGGATATCGAAGCAGGCTATGGTTCCGGTTCTGTCGATGTGACGGACACCGTGCGTGCGGTTATTGAGGCGGGTGCTGTCGGGATTAACCTGGAAGACAATGTTCACGGGAATGCTCACGGAAATGCCCACGAGAAAACGCTCCCGCTCTTTGACATTAGCACGCAGGCCGAACGCATTGCTGCGGCAAAATCAGAGGGTGAGCGACAAGGAATTGCACTGACCATCAATGCGCGTACTGATGTTTTTCTGCTTGACCTGGGTGCTGATGAAACTGAGCGAACCGCCATGACCATCGAGCGCGGTCATGCTTATCTTGCTGCCGGAGCGGATCTCGTCTTTGTACCCAAAGTCATCGACATCCATGTTGCACAGCGTCTGTCGAACGCTTTTGAAAGCCGGCTGAATTTAATGGCCATGCCTGGAGCACCTGCGGCAAGTACACTGTTCAACGCCGGGGCACAGCGCGTCAGCCTCGGCCCGTCCGTTATGCTGGCAAGCCTTGGAAATATACAAAACATCGCTCAGGAACTTCAGCAAGCCGGCACCTGGTCAGCTATCGAAACACATTTTTTTGGTTTTGCTGAAGCAGAAATGTTGTTCAACCCAAGTTAATCAGCTAACTCTATTCCGAATGAGTCACTGCCATTAAGTTAAGCTTTTATTCTGGTTCCCATGCTCCGCGTGGGAATCCATACGACAATAAAACGTTGGCACGATATGCATCCCTACGCGGGAGTATGGGGACGAGAGCCACTAACTTAATGGTAGTGATACGGGGCGCGGAAACCAGAATGATGCTATTCAACGGACATTTCCAAATCATCCAGAATCGCATCCAACCCTGCCTGCGCACAGTGTTCATCGATTTCACCTGATGAACCGGACACGCCAATACCACCGAAAATAGTGCCAGCGGCCACAATGGGCAAACCACCGCGGGCAATCAGGAGTCCCTTGGTTTTCGGCACGTTATAGGTTCCTTTAAAACGGTCTTGCAAATCGCTCGTGGCCGAATTGAAGGACATGGCGGTATAAGCCTTGTCCCGACTGATGGACAGCGAAACATCCATCGCCAGTACATCACGCAAAACCACTTGTGGATGGCCGCCACGTTCAATAATAGTCACGGTGACTTGTGCGCCTTTTTTGCGGCATGCCGCAATGCTGGCCTGGGCCGCCGTCAGTGCCGTGTCCAGCGACATACGTGCAACATTGACGGTAACCGGTTGCTCATCAGCAAAACTGTTACCCACAAAAAACATAAACAGTACAAACGGCAAACTATGGCGGATTTTCATGAGCGTGTTTCCCTCGGTTAAGCGGTCGTGTTACGCGGCTGAAAATTTCAGTCGCTACAAGGTACAAGGGGGGTATATTACTCCCTATTTTCATCTTGGCCATCATCACGACTCACAAGAGCAGCATCCGTTGCCAAACCAAAAAACCGCCCCTGCTGTTGCCATAGCTGGATATCCACGCTGCCTTGTAATACCTGTTGCTCCTCAATGCGCGCCAGCTTTTCCGTCAATTCCGTTACATAGAGTGTTGATACAGCTCCAGTGGCACGGTTGCGCACCTTAAGTTGCGCGGCAAGCCCACCCTGAATAGAGCAATAACGCCCACCCAGCAACTGGAAATCACGCTGAATATCCTCAGGCAGACTCAATGGGAAGTCCAGGCGTTGCATGGCCATCCGCAATACTTCCGGCTGCGTTTCCCTGTATTCCGCGTCCAGCTTTTTATTGTGGTTCATGGCAATTTCTTCCAGCACCAGTGCCGTAAGATTGTTCTGGTGAGACTGCTGGTGATATAAGAACTGAGCCACCATCACCACCACAAACAATGAAGCAACCCAGGCCAGTCCCACCAGAGGACGGCGAAACCCTATTGTGCTTAACAATGTTGCCGGTTTTTCCGTATTGGCCTGCGCAAGTAACCGTTCCACACTGTCTGCTGACAACGATTTGCGTTGATAATAGTCTTTGAGACTCGCGCCGAGTTTATCGTTATCTTGTGTATTCATGGCATCACTCGCCTTGCCTGAGTACCGTAACAGCGCTCTGATCCAGCGCATTCACCAGCTTTTTCCGGCCTCGCCGGATCAAACTTAACACCGTGTTGCGTGAGCGTTCTGTCAATTCCGCAACCTCTGCTGCGGTATAGCCTTCGACCAGATGCAGATAGATTGCTTCACGTTCCTCCACTCTGAGTATGGCCAGACTGCGTTCCAGCCATTCAATGTCCATGGCAATTTCCTGTTCGTTACCTGGCTCATTATTCAGTTCAGCCCCGGCCAATGGCTCATCCAGTGGCTCCAGCACCACCAGACGATTACGTCGATAACGATCAATATACAAATTACGCAGGGTGATCAAAAACAGGGATTTACTCAACGACTGATGTCGATCCGATGGTTTGCGGCGTGCCAGTTTGAGCCAGGCTTCTTGTACCAGGTCTTCCGCCTCAGCCTGCTGATGGGTCAATGAGCAGGCATAACGAAATCCGCTTTGTAACAAAGCTTCAAGATTATTATCTTTATCCACTTTTTACCGATCCACCGTCCGGAGATAGAGGCTCAATCATAAGCACCTTTACATTATAGAACGAATGGCGCGCCTCATTGATTGCGCACATAAAAAATAAGTCGGTTTTTTGTTTATTGCAGGTTGGTGGTAAGCTTGCGAACCTCAACACTATTGGCCACGTTGGAACGATGAGGGGGGAGGCATAGCCGTCAGGCTAAGCCTGACCCGGAAAAGAGAGTAAAACTGGCGCATTACCGGTTTTTTGTTCTGCTCTCTTCAATACAGAGAGTAAAACCGTAGGGTGGAACAAGCGCAGCGGTTCCACCAATGGGCGATAAGAAATAACAAATAGCCTCTGTGCCCACCACTACTGACAAAAAAACCAACAACCTGACCGCTTGAAACAGGTGAAAAAGCCTTCATGCAATAACGGCTCACCAGCAAATGGCGACTCAAGGTGGGCATCGATAACTGATCGAACCTTGATGTCCCTTTCCCGTTAGGTGGAACCGCTACGCTTGTTCCACCCTACCCAGCTTAACCTGACCGCTATGCCCTCTAGCGATCGATTTTTTTATTAATTCCTATTACAGGGTATCAAAAAATCAACATGATAGTGTTCATCATGCCTGACCCAGGAACGCTTACTGGAAAATGCGATATTTTCTTTTAGATAATTTGCATATTTTGTTTTGAAAAGCGGCGGTTGAAGCGCCGGGTCAAATATCACACGCCATAAATCATAGCCCTGTTTCTTTGCTTCTTTATGTAACTGAACAATATGTGCAGCCAGAGCATCGAAATCAATTCTTAATCCGTTATAATTCCCTTTTTTGTCGAATTCAATATCATAGCCAAACCGGTTAAATGGATGGGTAGATAAATGAACGGATTCATCATCAGCATTTAATACTGGCACCATAAAATCCACCGACAAACCATTTTGATGCGTTTTGTGCGGCTTAAATTTTCCACCCTGCCTGAACCCCGTTTCTGCATATTTGAATTGTTTATTCGGTTGTTCAGCTTCCAGGTTTTTATAAGCATTGAGAACAATGTTCAATACCGTTGAATGCACATAGGTTCTATCCAGAATGCTTGCCATAGTGCTATAGCCTTCATAATTAGCACCACTTTTGGGCAGCTGCACACCGGCCTCAAGCCGACCGTTAGAAGTGGTTCCATAGCATGTACTCAATTCCGCATAGGTATAAAAAGGTAAAAACAGTAACCCTGCTATTGGCAATGTTAAGCGTTTTTTCATTCTCCCGGAAATTACATTCGCTGTCGTATGGCCCGTAAATAACGGCGTTCAATATCAGTGATATCCGTATTATTATCGATAAGGCGGTTTACTATTTCATCATAAAGCGCCTTATCTTTGAGCATGGCCGCATTGACTGCCAAGGCACGAATAACCACCGGGCCCGGCCTTTGTCCTCCAAGGTTTTTCAAAACCCCACGAATAACCGGCCCATTTTGCGCGAAACGGTTGTAGGCCACATTATCCATAAACTGGAAAAACAAACGGGTTTTTTCAGGTGCTGTACCATTCAAAACATGCCGACGGAACTGATCTACTACGTCCAGTTTCAGCCACAGATCACGCAGGATGGGTGCGGGCATCAATTGGTATAACATGCCTTCCAGCTGGCTCCAGTTGCTGCGACGATCAGCATTGGTTAATTGTGCAGCGAGCCGCCCCAACTGCCGTTGATCCGGTCGATAATTACGGTAATACGCATAACGCTCACGCAGGATTTGCGAATAGCTTTCCGGTTCGGTCAGTTCCTGATAGGCAAGAATAGAATTTGTTAACGGATCAAATAAATCCACTTTTTGGCGAAGGAAAAATGCTTTTTCTGCACCGGTGTCTACTAACGGTATGTAATCAGAGTTTGGCGCAACATCTTGGCTCAGTAATTTCAGGGTATTGATGTTGGCAATATAATTACGGTTAGAATAATGACCGAAAGGTTTGCGCATTTGACGGAAGTCAGCGGCTATATTTTCATTATTGCGAAAACGTGCGTATTTATTGGCGTTGAAATCCTGCTCACTGGCCACTATTAACACGTCATTTTCTGCATAGGGCGAGTAATACACTTTGACGTGCGGGAAGGCGTTATTAAGCGCTTTAATAATCGTCAGCATCAGCTCGCTGTTAAATTCCGGCAGGTGCATCCATTGCACCAAAATACCGCCCGGTTTCAAATAGCGTTTGCTGTGTGCATAAAACTCCTGACTGAACAGACTTGAAACACCGCTCACCCACGGGTTTGAAGGTTCGGAAACAATCACATCGTATTGTTTTCCGGCGGTGCTGAAAAATGTACGTGCATCATCGATCACCATATTGACACGCGGATCTTCGTACACCCGACGATTGTGCGGCATCATTTCCCGCGCCAATCTGACCATTTCCTCTTCGATTTCGATAAGATCCATATCTTGTAACAGCGAGTCGCCTAACATGTAATGGGCGGTCATACCGCTACCCAGACCGATGATTGCGGCATTATAGGGCTGGTCAATCATCGACATGGGTAAAAAAGCCAGTGCGGCCTGGGTTTCTTCACCTTTAGTACCACCCACGGCGGCATCGGTTTTTCCGTTGGTTTTGATCAGCTTGATATCACCCACTTCATGCAGGGAAATCGTTGCCGTTTTGCCGTCACGCACGGTAACTTTTTCGTCAGGCATTACAAAGGCGGTACGTCGAAAATATCCGGCGGCAATCACGTTGGGATTAAAGCTGATAAACAGCAATGGCATGATCATCAGCACAGAAACAATGGTAGCTGTTATCAGCGGGGCTTGTGAACCTTGCAGCCCCGACTGTTGCCGCGACTTCTGGTACAGCCACAGCAAAAACAAACCAAGAGCAATATCAATAATTGCACCACTGGCGATAGTCATTTTCAGTTGCAACAGCGGCAGCAAAATCAGTCCGCCAAGCGCTGCGCCTAAAATGGCACCAATGGTGTTGTAACCATAAACTGCCCCTACATATTTTTCGTTACGGGTCACGTTCATCAAATAATAGGTGATGATGGGCAGTGTCATACCCGCCACAAACGTGGCTGGAAACATCAGGAACAGGCTCAAACCATATTTCAGCAGCGTGAACATCCAGTAACCCTGCTCTGTCTTGTCGAGGAATCCTTTTGACTGTTCCATGATGCTGAAAACAAATTCATAAAAATAAATACTGGTGAGCGCGAGCCCTCCCATGAGCACTTGTGCGATAGCCAGTAATATCACCACATGTTTGGTTTTTTGCAGCAGTTTTTTCGCTGCCAGTCCACCAAAGGCCAGCCCCAGCACAAAAGCCGATACCATGATGTCAAAGGAGTGCGTGGAAGCACCCAGCAGCAGGCTCAACAAACGAATCCAGCTGATTTCATAAATAAAAGAAGCAAAACCGGTGAGCAGACTCAGGGCAAGAAACAGTTTGACGGAAAGCAGGACTTTTTGATCACCCTCACTGTGTAACAATGGCGGTCTTTCCACGGCAGAAAAACGCTCACCGCTTTGCCCCAGTGCATTTTCCTGCTGCCTGCCAATGAAATAAAAACCAAGGGCAATGACCATATTACCCAGGGCTGCCAGGTAAAGTGAGCCTGCGGTGCCCAATTGCGGTATTAAAATATACGATGCCAGCATGATGCCGACTGCGGCACCGATGGAATTGGTGAAATACAGTAACGGGAGGGCGCTTTGCCCGCCATCACGACTGATACGCACCATGGCAACACCCAGCAGCGGGAATGTTGTGCCCAGTAAAATAGCCATGGGGGCAGTGATCAATACCGAGATGATGACTTTCAGCGACTCTGCCACGGGTGCAGCCATGCCGCTGGCATTGTCATAAAACAGGCTTGTGCTGAATACATAGATGTCGTGGTAAAAAAAGCCGCCGATACCGACGATCAGTTCCACCAGCGCATAAATCAAAAAGGGATTTTTCAGTTGCTTTGTGTAGCGTGCAGCGATCAGCGCACCCAGACCAATACCGCCCATGAAGATACACAGGGTGAGAATTTGTCCATAGGAGGAATGACCAAGAAACAGTTTCAGGTAGCGCGCCCAGATACCTTCATAGATCAGAGCGACAAAACCAGACAAACAAAACAGGAAATAGATGGCCAGTAACGTGGTTTTGTTATGCGGATTCAGGTCATCGGCCTGGGCAGCCGTGACAGATGATGTTGACGTTGACATTTTTTCAGGAAAGCCTCGTTTTTTTTGCATATCATACCTGAAGGAGTCCTGCCGAGGGTGTACGGCCTGAGGCTCCAGGGTGATCGCATATAAACTTGTTTAAAATCAGTAAGATAATCGACCATCACGAGAAATAACACAAGGAGCCTCTCGTGACGGCAAGTCTTATTGAACATTTCTCAGTATTATTAGACGCTCTCAGATCAAACGAAACAAAGCTCATGCACTACTCGGCATTATTATGCTAACGGTTAGTGATGCCAATAGTTGGAGGCTATCGCAGAATATGGTAAAGAAAAACTCGATAGATTGCGACAGCCTATACCGCTTAAAAATAGCAGGCCATCACACAGCTGCATTGCTTATGTTTTATCCAGGCTCTCACCCGAGGCCAACCAGTTTCTTGCGGCCCCCTATCCACAATCCATAAAAAAACGGCCGCCGAAGCAGCCGTTCTGTATCGGTGTGATAAACACTTGTTACCGATAGTCCCCACCATCGGAATGCTTGATACGCGACAACCCTAACAATTTTGTGGTGTAATAGCAACAAGAATAAAAACACAGATTCATGGAGGGAAATAATGGGTTATCGGTTGGGAATAGACCTTGGCACGGCTTCGGTGGGCCTTGTCTGCGTTACGCTAACGGCTGAAAAACAGCCCGCCAGCATCGCTTATCATTGTGCGCATATCTTTCAGGAACCTGTAGAACCCGCCACGGGTGGCGGCGTTGGCAGCACCAAGGCATCAACCCGGGGTAATGCTCGTCGAACCCGGCGACTGATCGACCGCCGTGTGGGCCGATTACAAGACCTTGCGGCAATCTGTAAACTACTGGGAATTAATCCACAAACCATCACCCCTGATGATGGACGATGCCTGCACGAAGCTCGCAGCCAGGCGGTAACAAAACCAATCGCACTGGCAGATCTTGCCAGGGTATTTTTTCGCATGGCCAAGCGCCGTGGTTATGCGGGTGGGTTCCAGGTCAAAAAAGAAGGTGATGAAGGGCAGGTTGAAGGTGGCATTAACCAGCTCAAGCAACTGATGGAGGCTGCAAATTGTGACTGGCTGGGACAATATTTGCTGCATCGTTTTAACAACGGCGAAACGCTCAAACTAAAAGAAGCAAAACCCGATGGTCTGTATGCTAGCAGAGAAATGGTCGAAGCCGAATTTGAGCAAATCTGGAAAATACAATCGGCAGCCCATTCAATCCTGAATGAGCAACACAACGGCAAGCCACTCAAAGACATTTTCCACAATGTTATTTTTTATCAGCGCCCGCTGAAATCAGTGGCAGCGATGGTTGGCCACTGTCCGTTAGAACCCAACCTGCCACGGGCTCCGATGAGCCAGCCTGTTGCACAAGCCTTTCGTATTGAAAAACAGATTGCCGATTTACGTTGGGGCATGGGGCGTCGGGCGCAAAAACTATCACCAGAACAAAAAACCGTCATCCGTGAAATGCTCTGCATGAAAGAGAAAGCCAGCTTCTTGCAGATATACAAAGCACTGGAAAAAGCTGACTGTCCAAAGCCTGAACATCGCGGCCTCAACGTTGACCGTCCCAGCCGACCTGAACTCAAAGGCAACAGTACGCTCAAGGCCATCGATAAAATGGGGCTTGCCGAGCAATGGCACATGCTGGATGCTGGCACACAAGTCAGCATTATCAACCTCCTCGCTGATCTGGGCTCACCACAGGAAGTGGATCGTGATGACTGGCCAGACCGCTTTCGGGGTAAAAATGGCACGCCTCGCACATTCAAACCGGAAGTGGTGGACTTCATCAATGCCATGGTCGCCAGCGGCAGGTTTGACCGTCTCAGTAAAATGGGATTCGACGGTGGGCGTAGCGCCTATTCCGTCAAGGCACTGAAAAAACTCACAGAAAAAATGTGTGGAGGGATGGATGAATATGAGGCCATTGAAGCACTCTATCCGCAACCTGATAAAAAACCTGAATTACTGACCCGGCTTGCCATTCATAAACCCACTGGCAATATCGTTGTCGATGTTGCTCTACGCCAAATGCGATATGCCGTCAACAACGCGATTGACGCCATGGGAGGCGAACCGCCCTCTGAAGTTGTTATTGAACTCAGTCGTGACATGGGCCTGGGTTTAAAGCGTCGCGGTGACATTGAAAAAGGCATGGACAAAAACCGGCGAGAACGTAAAAAAGCCAAAGAAGACCTGGAAAAAAACGGGCACTCGGCAACCTCTACCAATATTTTCCGCTGGCGGCTATGGCAGGAACAAGATACCAACTGCCCTTACTGCGAACGAAAAATCAGCCTTGGTGCAGCGGTCGATGGTAACGAAACCAATCTGGAACACATCATTCCCCGTACCCTCACTCGTGTCGGTCGTCAGCAGGATCACATCATGTTATCGCATCGCTCCTGCAATGACGAAAAAAGAAACCGTACACCCTGGCAAGCCTGGAGTGACAACCCGGACAAGTGGAAAATCATCACCGAACGCGCAAAATCACTGGAGAAAAAACGACGCTTCGCCAAAGCCCGCTTTCTCACCCTGCAAGACTGGAAAGCAGAAATCATTAACAGCGATATCATTGAAGACTTCACCAATCGCCAGTATCACGAAACATCCTGGATTTCCAAACTGGCGGCACAATGGATGCGCACCGTATGTCCGGATGTTGCTGTCAGCCGAGGTGCAATGACAGCTCATTTGCGGCGTATCTGGGGATTAAATACCGTTATTCCGGAAATACGTTTTGAATCCGGCCTGCCCGTTTTTGATACAGAGGAAAAGAAAAACCTGATCACAAAAGAACAGTTTGAAAAATACAAACCCTATTGGGAGGGGCACAACAATAACCATAGCGGCGTGCAACGTACCGATCAAACGATCGAGAAACGTATCGACCATCGGCATCACGTCATTGATGCATTGGTGATTGCCCTCACCTCTCGCAGTTTATATCAAAAAATGGCGCGTAATTATAAAGCCTTGAGTGAGCGTGCTCAGGCAGGAGAACGGGTCAAGTTAAAGCTCTCCATTAACCCGCCGTTGAAAAATATTCGCATCCAGGCACTCGACATGATTCGGGAACATCATATCGTTCATAAACCGGATCGACATGTGGGAGGCTCATTATTTAAAGGCACAGCCTACGGTGTAACCTGGGTGGAAAATGATAAAGACCCCAACGCCGACCCCAAACAACAACTCACATTACGCACAAACCTGGAAGCACTGGCCGATGAAAAAAGCAAGCCCGATGCCGTACGCAAAAAACTGGAAAAAATTGCCAGCCCTGATACTCGCCGATTAGTGCTTGATACGTTTGACAAACGTATTGCCGCAGGAAAAACAGCAAAAGAGGCATTGAGCAATATTCAGCATCCGCAATACAGAAATGTTATTCGGCGAGTAAAAATACTGCGTGACTCAGCCGGTACGGCATGGAAAATTGAATTTAACAGTCGTCACAGCAGTCCGGACAAACCGCACTACAAATACCTGCAATATGATGGGTATGCTTATCTGGAATTAACAGAAACTCCCGGCGAAAAACCAGAACCCTGTTTAGTCATGCAGCCAGAGGCATTGAAACAGAAAGGCCAGCCTGTTCCACCCAATACCAGACGGTTTTTTAAAGGTGATACGGTAGAAGATACCAAAGATGGAAAGCGATTTATTGTGAAATCCTTTAGAGAGCAAGGACTGCAAATATTTCTTATTCCAATTACAGAAGCGAGAGAGATTGCGGATATGGATGCGACTATGAGGCAACACAAGCTATCGCAAAAACAACAAGGTCGCCGCGCCGTTGGTGGTGCAAGTATTGCGCGTCTTAAGCTGGTGAACTAATGCCAGACAACCGCGTCCTGCTTATTGAAAACCCCGCCCACCTGTCGGTGGACTTGGGTCGTATTAAAATCGTGCGGCAAAATCATGATGATGTGCATGTGCTGCCTGGTGATATCGCCGTGCTATGCCTGCATCATCATACTGTCAGTCTAACAGTCAACGTTTTGCGCGCACTATCTGAAGCTGGAGCGGTGGTGCTGGTTACAGACGAGCAACACTTGCCCACAGGGTTACAATTACCACTGGTGGCTAACCAGTTGCTGACACAACGCTTGCACTTGCAAATCGCCCAACGGGAAACCTCGCTTGGCAATGAAGCCTGGACACAACTCGTACAGGCTAAAATAAGCACTCAGGCAACGAATTTACGCCATCTGGGGTTGAAAGGTGCATTACGACTGGAGCGATTGAGCACAGAGGTTCTACCCGGTGACCCCAATAACAAAGAAGCGCAAGCCGCCAAACATTACTGGAAACATCTGTTCACTGATGATTTCAAACGCGAAAAACGCGGCGCAATGGATGGCATTAACAGCCGACTCAACTATGGCTACGCAGTACTGCGCGCCATGATCGCCCGCCAACTGGTCATAAGCGGCCTCACGCCTGCACTGGGGATTGGCCATCACAGCAAGCAAAACCCTTTTAATCTCGCTGATGATTTTATTGAGCCCTATCGTTTTCTGGTTGAACGACATATATGCACAATGGATATTGACGAGGCGGCCTTTGGGAGTAGCGATAAACCCGAATTATTGGCTTTTATTGAGCAAATCATCGTCATGAACGGTCAGGAATATCGTTTGTCCAGCGCTATCAGCGAAAGTATTTCCAGTTACTGTCGATTGCTGGAGAACAAAAGAGAAAAATTACTGTTACCGGAAAATGCAACCGATGAGGAATAAAACATGGCAGTCAATGGGTGGCGCGTGATGTGGGTATTGGCCGTATTCGACTTTCCTGCCACCACGCCGGAAGAGCGCAAGGCATATACTCAGTACCGTAAAGAACTGCTCAGAGAAAATTTCAATCAACTGCAATTCTCAGTTTACCTGCGCCATTGCCCCACACTCGCCAGTGCCGAAGCGCAGATTGCCCGATTGCGAAATGTCATCCCGGAGAATGGCCATGTGGTATATTTTCTCATTACTGACAAGCAATATGGCATGACCCGTGAATTTTTCGGATTTCAAAAAACCAAAAAAAAGCCCGATTCGCCAAAGCAAATCGAGCTTTTCTAAAAAGACTTCCTGCAAAATCAAGCGCTTGCATTCGGTCCAGTTTACCAAGTATTCCGATGGTGGGGTATCGGAACTTCCAGATATCCCGGATACATCTTCCAGATAGTTTACCAAGTATTCCGATGGTGGGGTATCGGAACAATTGAAGATTGACTATAACTACCTTTTTGAGTTTACCAAGTATTCCGATGGTGGGGTATCGGAACCCTAAGCTGCTTTCTGCGCGTTGCAAGAGGAGTTTACCAAGTATTCCGATGGTGGGGTATCGGAACTTAATGGCGCTAAGATCACACTTAGCCTTGAGTTTACCAAGTATTCCGATGGTGGGGTATCGGAACTAGGCCCGATCGCCCGCCCTAATAAAACCGAGTTTACCAAGTATTCCGATGGTGGGGTATCGGAACCTGTTTGATTGCGTACGTACTGCAACGCGTAGTTTACCAAGTATTCCGATGGTGGGGTATCGGAACAACACATTGTTGACCCTAAAAAAGGCCGATAGTTTACCAAGTATTCCGATGGTGGGGTATCGGAACTGGTAATCCGCAGGTCTACGCCCCGGGGAAAGTTTACCAAGTATTCCGATGGTGGGGTATCGGAACCCGCGTCTGTCTGGTTTTATTAGGGCGGGCAGTTTACCAAGTATTCCGATGGTGGGGTATCGGAACCACCCTGTCGGCAAACCAAGTGTTGTTGAGAGTTTACCAAGTATTCCGATGGTGGGGTATCGGAACAAATTGAACAGGAAATCGTGAACAGCATCAAGTTTACCAAGTATTCCGATGGTGGGGTATCGGAACGGCACCTGCGATGGATAAATGGTTACGTAAAGTTTACCAAGTATTCCGATGGTGGGGTATCGGAACGCGTCGGCGCATCAATCAGCCCAGTGATTGAGTTTACCAAGTATTCCGATGGTGGGGTATCGGAACAGACTCTACCGGTTTATGCCTACTGCCTAAAGTTTACCAAGTATTCCGATGGTGGGGTATCGGAACTGATTGCCGCCGCTGTGGTGGCCTCAATTTAGTTTACCAAGTATTCCGATGGTGGGGTATCGGAACTGTATCTCTGTTAAATATTCGGCCATTTGGAGTTTACCAAGTATTCCGATGGTGGGGTATCGGAACGCAATTCTGCGGGATGGGGTACCGTTTTAAAGTTTACCAAGTATTCCGATGGTGGGGTATCGGAACCACGAGCTCATTGGTAACCAAGACGGTTTTAGTTTACCAAGTATTCCGATGGTGGGGTATCGGAACTGGTGACCGACGGGACAAAAGAAAAAATGGAGTTTACCAAGTATTCCGATGGTGGGGTATCGGAACTATTTAGTTGCTACTGTACAAATGCTCAGGAGTTTACCAAGTATTCCGATGGTGGGGTATCGGAACACTACGGATCGCTCAATGTCACAGACAGTCAGTTTACCAAGTATTCCGATGGTGGGGTATCGGAACACATCGCACGTTTAAGCGCTAAATTAGCACAGTTTACCAAGTATTCCGATGGTGGGGTATCGGAACAATATCGGTGATGGAGAGCAGTACCCAATGAGTTTACCAAGTATTCCGATGGTGGGGTATCGGAACTCTCACATTGGCGGTGTTAACAACACTGACAGTTTACCAAGTATTCCGATGGTGGGGTATCGGAACTTGCCGACAATATGAAAGACATCGACCCCACTAACCAATTGAATTTATTTGAATAAACGGCCAGACACCAGACTTTATTTATATGGCAATTCAGTCATCTGTATTTTTTTCTTGCAAATGATAATGATTCTCATTATCATATAAAAAGAGTGAGAAACACCCAGCGCAGTCGGGGAACCCTGAAGAGCCGTAAAACACTTCCACCGAACTCAGCCAGGCGATGTCGATAATCGAAAACCGATAAGGAGAGCTATTGATGACCTACATGATCGATGCCCGGTTGGAGCAAGGAGTCCCTTCATTGACATTAATTGATGCGGCAACAGGTGAAGAACGCCTTCATTGGCAAGGTGACGACATGGGCAGCAGCGAGCGGGACTGGAAGAATTTGTTTAAACGTCTGGTATTGCTTTCTTGTGCTGACCGGATAGGCCTGGTGCAGCGCGCAAAATCACCGGCCTTTGGTGATGAATGCATAAAATGCACAACCTGTGTCAGCGAAGAAAAAGACCTTCGGGTCAGCGCAGGCGGCATCCCCCTGAGGCTGTACGAGTAACAATCAGCATTTTTAATCCCCCAGGTTGGCGGAGGTGTCACCCCCCAGTGATACCTCCGCTATTTTTTCTGCCGATTCAATACCCGCCCTTGCGGCGTGACTCCGGCAACCCGGCAATGCGCCCGCCTTGTTTGCTGGGATCTTTGGGAAATAACGCATACAAATCTTTTTGGCTGGGTTTTGCGCCCCATTTATCCGCCATGGTTTTCATAATGGTGCGCGTATTGGGCTGGTTGCCACCATTATTGATAAATTCATCACGCAGATAATTCATCAAATCCCAATGCTTTTCGGTTAACGCTATACCTTCTTCTGCGGCGATAAGCTTTGCCAAGTCTTCACTCCAGTCTGCAATATCAACCAGATAACCCGTGGGTGTGGTTTCAATGATTTTACCCTCAAATTCTATAGCCATTGTCGTCTCCTTCCGGATTCAGGTCTGTTAACAAAATATGCTAAAAAATCATTCTTTCTCTTTGCGCAGGTCAGTAATGTTTTTGTGTGGAATAAACAAACCACAGCCCAGATGCCGATAGGGACCCAGGCCATGTTGTTGCAGCCATAATGATTCTTCAACCTCGAGACCGGTAATCATCAAACTGCGTGTACCAATATTTTTTTCAGGTATTTTAATAGAGTGTCGGGTACCGCATAACATTTTACGTGGCGTTATTCCCTGCTTCGTTAATTGTGCAGATACCCAGTTCAACACGTCCTCTTCCTCCGTCAATTCCCGCTCAGCAACCAGGTGACGTGAAAACAGTGTGGTAATAGAGCTTAAAGGACGTTCACTGACTGAGCGCAATTCAAAAGCATAACCACAAACATCCAGCTTTTTACCCACCAGTTTTTTAGCGTCAGCAATACGATGCCTGGGGACACGTAATTCAAAACGGGTACGTTTCGATAAATGTAATAATGCATGTGGATCATCCGGGCGCATCCAGCCATTGCCCGACGCAGCAACATTGACCGCATGCAGACCGGCCACGGACTCTTCCTGTAACCAGGGCAACACGACTTGCACTGCTTCAAACAAGGAATAAACATGATCCACGGGCAAACATTTGCAGCGCAATGTGAAAACAAGATCCACCACATCATCAATGACGTTTGGCGTGTTGTTTTTGGTGTCTTCCTGCCAATACATAATGGGTGCTATTGATCCGGCAGACTTGCCCAGATCGCCTCACGGTCCACCCACCAGTCTTCCTGTACCAGCACATCCACCACATTACGCAGGCGTGGAAGAAATTTAGCGGGATCGGTTAATTCCATTTTCTCCATCCAAAAATCAAACTGCTCCTGCTTGCTCACATCACTGTGCCGGCGGGCGACGGTGCCCAGCATGTGGTTGGTAAACAACGCAAGGTTATCCCGCTGTTTACCTTCGGTGCGCATTTCCACCACGTAACAGGCCGTAATCGCAGCCACCGCCGCGCCGTCAGCGTCAGCAGGTGTTTCATCGATAATATGTTGCAGCATGGCAACGGATAATTCCGCATCAATGGGAAAGGTCACCGCCAACCACACACCCTGGCCCAGGGCTGGTAAAGAAGCTGGCTGCCCGGCAAGAAACATGGCATTGCATGATTGCACCGCATCTTCCCATTGCTGCGCACTCACAAAAACATCAAAGGCTTCACGGGCTATATCGAACGCTTCTTCACCTTGTTGCAAATCCACTAGCAATTCTGCAATGCGATTTTGTATGACTGCCTTTTGCACGGATGGATAACCGGCGGGTAATTCGCGTATTTCCTGTTGTGCTGCGGCCAGCATCTGTTCCAGCTGCGCCACAGATACTTCTGCTTCGTCACCGCTATCAGCGTCGCGCATCCCCATTCCATCATCCAGAAATTTCATTGTGTCTTCCTGTTCAACATTTTTAATTATCTGACTGCCTGATGTTAATCAATCTTCTTCTGTACGCCCCGTATAAGGCCCCATCACCGAATACACGCCCGCGAAGGCACCTTCCACTTTGTCTTCCCAGTTGCCGGGGGTATCAGGGTACGCAGGCTTGATATCAATCTTCAGGTGAATGGCACCCTGTTGAGCTTTTTGGCCGATAACCTGCAACAGCTGATCAAAGGATTCCAGCTCCGGGTTTTGTATTAATAATTCACTCAGATAAATCATTGTTGAATATGTTCATAGTTGAATACGTTCATAATAGCGTGCGCGATAAATCAATCGCCCTTGCCCTGCATCAGGGTCATCGTCAAATGCGGTACGTGCATGTAATACATTATTGCTGATGATGCCTTCTCCCGCTGCCAGACGCCGGTTAAAACAATATGGCGAATCCCCCGCCAGTAAATTTTCAAGCAATGTCACCGCAGCTTGTGTGGTGGCATCTGTTTTCCACACAATGGAACGTGTGCGTGCGGTATAACGCATGTGCAAATGACCACTGCGTGCATCCACCGAAAACACCGGGCCACTCTGCTCAGGGCGAATTTCCACACCGTTTTCAATGTTGGCAGGAATGGTCATCACATCATCCTGCATCAAGGCCGCGATAAAATCAGGGTTTTTGTCGCGCAGCTGTAAATACAACATTTCATGATCCAGTAGCGCATTTTCACCTCCCTCTGCTGCCGGTCGAACACAATGCAACACCATGGCATGAATTTTTCGCTCAGGGGGATTGTAATAACCATCAGTGTGCCAGCTGATACCACATCGACTATACGGGATGTATTCATATTGGCGACGTTGTGCAGAAACCTGCAATGCGGAAATACCATCGTCATCCGCATAAAGATTCTGATCCAGATGCAACAACCCAAAGTGCTTCCCCATATCCGCAACCAGTGATGTACCGGGTATTTCATCATCCGTTGATGGCTGGCTGACATAAATCGCCATGTTGGCACGGGCACAAGCCTGACGAATGGCAACACATTCCGCTTCAGTCAGGGCACGGGGATTAACAACCGGCACCAGCAATTCACTCAGGTGCTGCGGATAACGTCTCAGCTTTTGCTCACGCCATATCGTATAAGCGCGATGATTATCAAGCGCAAACGGGTTCTGCCCCGCTGCCACAACACCGGTAGCGCATATACTTTGCAGTGTGGATAACTGCGCTCTCATTCCATCATTTCCCCGAGATAAAACGCCCACTTCATTTTTACGAACAACAGGAGGGTATACCCTATTGCTCAGTAACTGTAGGCTAAAAAGAGTACACCTTAAACTAATATGTAGCTATATTATTATTTAATAACATTATTAATGTTCTGCATAAAAAACCATGCCGCATTCCCGTCCGCTATGCATAAGCCCGCGCAACTATTCATATTTCCCAAATATCTGCAACCTCACCCTCCCGGTTTGATGCCAATGTAAGGTAGTATCGCTTTTCTTTCAGCGAGCACACCACAGGGACTGATTAATGCCACAACAAAAAATGAGCATGACAACCAAAATTCTGATCTGGATGGTCAGCGGCCTGGTGGTTGGCAGCCTGATCAATGCTTTTGCCAGCGAAGTGGCCTTTATTCAGGACTATCTGGTCAACGGGCTTTTTCATGTAGTCGGTGCATTGTTTATCAGTGCGCTGAAAATGCTGGTGGTGCCGCTGGTCACTTTCTCCCTGATTTGTGGTGTGTGCGGCATCGGGGATGTCAATACTCTGGGCCGGGTCGGCATCAAGGCATTTTTGCTGTTTATGCTGACCACAGCTTTGGCCATCACGCTGGCGATCACCGTGGCCGTGGTGGTAGGACCGGGGGAAGGCTTTGATATGCAAACGGCGGAACACGCTGAGTTTACGGCTCCTGCTGCACCGCCATTGACCCAGGTGATTATTGATCTGGTACCCACCAATCCTATTGCGGCCTATGCAAGCGGCAATATGCTGCAAATTATATTTTTCACCATTCTGTTTGCTGTCTGTGTATTGATGATCGGGGAGCGAGGGCGTCCCATTTCACAGGGGGCGGAAAAGCTGAACGATGTCATGATGGAAGTCGTTAACGTGGTCATGCATGTCGCGCCCATTGGTGTCTTTGCATTGATGGCAAAAACCTTCTCCCTGCAAGGGCTGGGGCTGATTCTGCCAATGATCAGTTACTTCGGTGTTGTGGCACTGGTGTTGGTCCTGCACATGACAGGCACTTTGATGATACTGTTAAAACTGCTGGGGCGTGTCAGTCCGTTAATGTTCCTGAAAAAAATGCGTACTGCGCAGATCTTTGCTTTCAGTACCTCCAGTTCAAACGCCACCATTCCGGTGACACTGCGTTCCGTGGAAAAACGCCTCGGCGTTGACAATTCCACGGCTTCTTTTGTGGTGCCTTTCGGTGCGACCATCAACATGGATGGCACCGCCATTATGCAAGGTGTGGCAACCGTGTTTATTGCCAATGTCTACGGCATCGACCTGGGCATCAGCGGTTATCTCACCGTCATCGGAATGGCCGTGCTGGCTTCCATAGGCACTGCCGGTGTACCCGGTGTCGGGCTTATCATGCTGGCAATGGTCTTCAATCAAGTTGGTCTGCCCATAGAAGGAATCGCATTAATCATGGGCGTTGACCGTCTGCTGGACATGATGCGCACCGCCGTGAACGTCACAGGGGATGCCGCAATTACCACTATTGTTGCAAAAGCCGAAGATAAAATATCCATGGAAACCTTCAATGACCCTGATGCAGGCCAGGTGGAAGAAATACATTTACCGCATGAGGCACCGCTGCCGGAAAAATAACCGGCAATATCAACGCTAAGAATATCGACAACGATTGCGCTTGCCCACAATAGGGCTGATGTACCGACAATATATCGTTATTCGCAACGTGGTTTTTTTCATCAGAGGGTATTCTTTTCAAACGCCCTATACTCAGGCAAGTGCTCTGCAAAATATGGGCGGGGGTATCACTATTGCTTGACGGCAAATGTGAAAACCACTAGAACATCGCCAAGGCTGTTTTGGCGATGTTCCAGTCATTAATCGCCAAACCGCTGCACCTAGCGCAAGCACTTACAGAAATCAAACCGGGTATTTTCATCATGAACACAACAGAACACCCCTTCGCACAATACGTCCGCATCCTTGGCAAGGGTAAAAATGGCTCACGCCCGCTGACCCGGGATGAAGCCTTCGATGCCTTTCACATGATTCTGGCGGATGAAGTTCTGCCCGAACAACTGGGTGCCTTCCTGATGTTAATGCGCGTCAAAGAAGAAACGCCGGAAGAACTGGCCGGTTTCATTCACGCAGTCAAACAAACCCTGGTCATCCCCGAAAACAGCCCCGAAGTACATCTGGACTGGTCCAGCTACGCCGGCAAACGACGACATCTGCCCTGGTTTATTCTGTCCACCCTGCTGCTCGCGCAAAACGGCATCAACACCTTCATGCATGGCGCCAGCGGCCACACCGCCGGACGCCTGTACACCAAAGACGTACTGACCACACTGGGCATTCCCCCCTGCACCTCCTTGCAGGAAGCCGCAGACCGCATTCGTAAAACCGGTTTTGCCTATCTGGATTTAGCAAACTTAAGCCCGACGCTGCACAAGATTATTGAAATGCGTCCTATCCTCGGCCTGCGTTCACCCGTACATACCATTTCACGCATGTTAAACCCGTTCAACGCGCAATACATGATGCAAGGTATTTTTCACCCCGGTTACCGGCCTATGCACCAGGAAGCCGCCCTGTTGTTGGAACAACCATATCTCGCAGTGATAAAAGGCGATGGTGGTGAAATCGAACGCGACCCGGATGCCCCCTGTCTGGTGCAAAGTGTGTGTAACGGAAAAATGAGTGACGAAGAATGGCCAGCCATGTTTGACAAGCGCCACGTTAAAGATACTGAACTGGATGTGCAACGCCTGCGCACTGTGTGGCTGGGTGAAGACGATGACGAATACGGCATCGGAGCGGTTATTGGCACCACTGCCATCACTCTGAAAATGATGGGACGTGCGGATAATGCAAAATCGGCAGAGGCACAGGCTAAAGTCATATGGGAAGCCCGCGACAAAGATAATTTTGGCGCTGCGACCTTATAACATGCTGCCACGTTTTGGCTATTGTTGCTGTACGAACATCGCCTATGTCAATTGCCAATAAGGCTGTTAACACTGCTTGAGGATTATGAGTAGTCAGCCACAAAAAAAGAGGGGGAGTGCATATACACCCCCCCTCTTTTTTTTAACTGGCCCGGTCACAAACCGTATTCACGGCCAGTTATTTATAAAAACCGATCATCTTCTCCAATGAAAGCGGAGTGATCTTCGCAGCATGCCCTGCACAGCCGAATGCTTCAAAACGGGCCTGACAGATACTCTTCATGGCTGCCGTGGATTCCTTGAGGAATTTGCGTGGATCAAAGTTGGAAGGATTTTCCATCAAATGCCGGCGCACTGCACCGGTAGAGGCCATGCGCAGATCAGTGTCAATGTTGACCTTGCGTACACCATTTTTGATGCCTTCCTGGATTTCTTCCACAGGCACGCCATAGGTTTGACCCATTTCGCCACCATGACTGTTGATGACTTCCAACCAGTCCTGGGGTACAGAGGAAGAACCATGCATCACCAGATGGGTGTTGGGAATCACCGCGTGAATTTCCCTGATGCGGTCAATACGCAGCACGTCGCCAGTGGGTTCTTTGGTGAATTTATAGGCACCGTGTGACGTACCGATGGCAATGGCCAGGGCATCCACGCCGGTCTGTTCCACAAAGTCTTTGGCTTCCTGGGGGTCGGTGAGCAACATGTCGAGGTCAAGCTTGCCTTCGGCACCGTGACCATCTTCCTCACCCATTTCACCGGTTTCCAGCGAACCCAGACAACCCAGTTCGCCTTCCACAGAGACACCACCAGCGTGGGCCATTTTTACCACTTCAGCAGTGGTGTTAACGTTGTATTCAAAACTGGAAGGCGTTTTCATGTCAGCTTCCAGAGAACCGTCCATCATTACCGAACTGAAGCCGGACTGGATAGAGCGCAAACAGACCGCAGGCTCGGAACCATGATCCTGGTGCATAACGATGGGAATATGCGGATACTGCTCGATAGCGGCTGAAATCAGGTGGCGAAGGAAAGGCTCGCCCGCGTAAGCGCGTGCGCCAGCAGACCCTTGCATGATAACCGGGCTATTAACCTCATCAGCAGCCTGCATGATGGCATGCACCTGTTCCATATTGTTGACGTTGAATGCAGGCATACCAAAATCATTTTCGGCGGCGTAGTCCAGTAATTGACGCAGTGAAATAAGGGCCATCGGTCTCTCCTATATTTGTCCAAATATGTGTTAATTAAAAAATGTTACAAACAATACAAATCAAGTACCTGAAAAATCGATACTCCTAATCTGAGTTATTGGGTATTTTGTCCCCCACACGAACGATTTTCATGGCATTGGTGCCTCCCAGCACACCCATCAGATCGCCCTTGGTAATAATGACCAGATCACCATCACGCACCACACCCCGGCGCTTAAGCTCATCAATCGCCTCGTGATTTACCACGGCGTGATCCTTGCTGTCGGTATTAAAACTGATGGGATAAACACCTCGATACAGCGTCACCTTGCGTCGTGTATGAACGTGGCTGGTCAGTGCATAAATCGGGATGCCGGAGCTGATACGTGACATCCACAGTGGTGTGGAGCCGGATTCAGTCAGTGAGGCGATAGCCTTTACACCAAGGTGGTTGGCACTGTACATGGTAGCCATGGCAATGGCTTCGTCAACACGACCGAAAGACGAGTCAATACGGTGATCAGAGCGCATGGCCACATCCTGTTTTTCAGCCTCACGGCAAACCCGGTCCATGGCCGAAACGGCCAGATCCGGGTATTTGCCCATGGCAGTCTCTGCCGATAACATAACGGCATCAGTGCCATCCAGCACGGCATTGGCCACATCGAACACTTCCGCACGCGTCGGAATCTGGTTTTCGATCATGGATTCCATCATTTGTGTGGCAGTAATCACCACCCGGTTCAGGCGACGCGCCCGTTTGATAATGTCTTTTTGTACCTGCGGCAGGGCGGCATCACCAATTTCCACACCCAGATCTCCCCGCGCCACCATAATGGCATCAGAGGCAAGAATGATGTCATCAATGACATCCAGCGCCTCAGTGCGCTCAATCTTGGCAACGATACCGCCTTTCCCGCCAGCAGCTTCGACCAATCCTCGTGCGAGCTTGACATCCGCAGCCGAACGGGGAAATGAAATAGCTACATAATCAGCCTGTAAGGCCGCAGCAGTTTTAATATCTTCTTTGTCCTTTTCAGTCAGAGCAGGTGCTGATAGCCCACCCCCCTGCCGGTTGATGCCTTTTTTGTCTGAAAGTTTGCCGCCCACCTTAACCTTACAATGAATTTCGGCACCTTTGACTTCATCCACCCAAAACACCATACGGCCATCGTCCAGCAATAAAACATCACCGCGACTCACGTCTCCCGGCAAGTCTTTGTAGGCAATACCGATACGCTCCTGATTACCGGCATCCGGGGCACAAGCGGCATCAAGAATGAAGGTGTCGCCTTCCTCCAGCATAATGGGCCCGTTTTTGAACGAGTCGATGCGAATTTTTGGCCCCTGAAGATCGGCCAATACCCCCACCTGACGCCCGTGCGCGCGCGCGCGGTTGCGTACTGTTTCAGCACGTTCGGTATGTTCCGCAGCCGTGCCGTGGGAAAAATTGAGGCGCACCACATCAACACCTGCCTCAATAAGCTTGTCCAGAGCTTTGGGGTCATCCGTTGCCGGGCCCAGTGTTGCGACGATTTTTGTTCTTCTTTCCAAGTCTGTTGCTCCAGATGTGTCAAATCAAAATAAGTATAAGGCTATCAATTAACCGTTAGCACGTTCTTCGAGAATCGCCACGGCAGGCAGTTGCTTGCCTTCCAGAAATTCCAAAAATGCACCGCCGCCGGTGGAAATGTAAGACACCTTGTCGGCAATGTCATATTTATCCACTGCGGCCAGGGTGTCGCCACCTCCTGCAATGGAAAAAGCATCACTTTCGGCAATAGCCAGGGCAATTGCCTTGGTACCTTCACCGAACTGATCAAACTCAAATACACCCACCGGGCCGTTCCAGACGATGGTACCTGCGTTTTTCAGCACATCGGCCAAAGCCGCCGCAGAATCAGGACCGATGTCAAAAATCATGTCGTCGTCGGTAACATCGCTGACATTTTTCAAGGTGGCTTCAGCGGTTTCGGCAAACTCTTTGGCACACACCACATCGGTGGGCACAGGAATATCACCGCCGCGCGCCTGTGCATCAGCGGTCAGCTTTTTCGCCGTATCCACCAAATCAGCCTCGTATAACGATTTACCGACATTGTGGCCCTGCGCAGCAATAAACGTATTGGCGATACCACCACCGACAATCAGTTGATCCACAATTTTGGACAATGACTCCAACACAGTCAGTTTGGTGGAGACCTTGGAGCCACCCACAATGGCCACCATGGGCCGGGCGGGATTATCCAGCGCCTTGCCCAATGCTTCCAGCTCACCCGACAACAGCGGACCGGCACAAGCCACAGGGGCAAATTTGGCCACACCGTGAGTCGAGGCCTGGGCGCGATGCGCAGTGCCAAAAGCATCCATCACAAAAACATCACATAGTTTAGCCATTGTCTTCGCCAGCGTATCGTCATTCTTTTTCTCGCCCACGTTGAAACGCACATTCTCCAGCAACACCAGATCACCATCGTTCATGGGGTCAACCCCCTTTTCGATCCAGTCTTTGACCATTTTCACCTCACGACCCAGCAGTGTGGCCATATGACGACCCACAGGAGCCATGGAAAACGCTTCGTCGAACTCACCTTCCACAGGACGCCCCAAATGAGACATCACCATGACTTTGGCCCCGGCTTTCATACAATGTTCAATAGTGGGCAGTGACGCGAGGATACGCTTGTCACTGGTGACGCTGCCATCTTTGACAGGTACGTTGAGATCCTGGCGGATCAGCACACGCTTACCGGCCAGATCCAGATCGGTCATTTTTATTACGGACATATCTAACTCCTGATCATATATTTTGAAAACCATTTGCCAAATAATTTCAGGAAACTTGGCAAATAACTTTCCCGGCACAGAGTCATTAACGCAGAGGCCGCAAAGGCACAAAGAACGCCACGGGTAATGAATTAAAAAACCCTTTACGTCCTTCGCGGCTTTGCGATCTTTGCATTAACAATACAAACCTGAACTATTTACGCAACGTGCAAAACGAAACGCAACATGTTGCAGGTGTAGCCGTATTCATTATCGTACCAGGACACAACCTTGACGAAAGTACCGTCCAGAGCGATCCCCGCACCACTGTCAAAAATGGAAGACTGGCCACAACCACGGAAATCAGTCGATACCACTTTTTCGTCGGTGTAACCCAAAGTACCCGCCATTTCACCCTCAGAGGCGGCCTTCATGGCAGCACAAATGTCGTCATAAGACGCTTCTTTTTCCAGCTCAACCGTCAGGTCCACAACAGATACGTCAGAAGTTGGTATGCGGAACGCCATGCCGGTCAGCTTGCCATTCAGTTCAGGCAAGACCACACCGACAGCCTTAGCGGCACCCGTGGAAGAAGGAATGATATTTTCCAGGATACCACGACCACCGCGCCAGTCCTTCGAGGACGGGCCGTCAACGGTCTTCTGGGTTGCTGTCGCTGCGTGAACAGTGGTCATCAGGCCACGCTTGATACCCCACTTGTCATTCAACACTTTGGCAACCGGTGCCAGACAATTGGTGGTACACGAGGCCGCAGAAACAATGGCCTGGCCGTCATAGCTGTTGTGGTTCACGCCGTAAACATACATGGGTGTGCCGTCTTTGGAGGGTGCGGACATGACAACTTTTTTAGCGCCGGCAGTAATGTGTTTTTGACAGGTTTCTCCCGTCAGGAAAAAGCCTGTACATTCGATAATCAGATCAGCACCGATGTCACCCCATTTCAGGTCGGCAGGATCACGCTCGGCCGTCAGACGAATGGTTTTGCCGTTAACGATCAGGCTGTTGCCATCAACAGCAATATCGCCATCGAAGTTACCATGCACAGAATCATACTTGAGCATATAAGCCAGATAATCCGCATCCAGTAAATCATTAATGCCCACCACTTCGATGTCACCAAAGTCTTTTGCAATGGCGCGGAAGGCCATACGACCGATGCGGCCGAAACCGTTAATACCGACTTTAATTGTCATAGTGTTATCCCCTCAAAAAGTGTGACTAAAAATAAAAAATGTTACAAAAATCCATTTTCCCTGTCATTCCGGCCTGTACCGGAATAACAAAGAATCAAATAAGTACTTCTTTAAATTTAAAGAATCGATTCAACAGTCGCGACGACATTCTCCACAGTGAATCCAAATTCCTTGAACAATTCACTTGCCGGGGCAGACTCACCAAAGTGATCGATGCCCACCACTTTATCAGCGTATTTGTACCAGGCATCTGTAACGGCAGCTTCAACAGCAATCGTGGGCACGCCCTTTGGCAACACTGAAGCCTTGTAGGCATCATCCTGTGCGTCAAAAACATTGGTGGACGGCATGGAAACCACACGAATCTTTTTACCATTGAGTTGTGCAGCAGCACCCATGGCCAGGGCCACTTCGGAACCGGTGGCAATGATAATGGCATCGGGATTATCACAACCACAATCACCCAGAATGTAACCGCCTTTGGTGATGTTGGCGATTTGCTCATCAGTACGAGTCTGGTGTGGCAAACCCTGGCGCGAGAAGATCAGACAGCTCGGGCCGTCTTTTTTCTCGATAGCCTGCTGCCAGCTCACGACAGACTCAACCGCATCACAAGGACGCCACACCGACATATTTGGAATCATGCGCAGTGTGGGAATCTGTTCCACAGGCTGATGGGTCGGGCCGTCTTCGCCCAGGCCAATGGAATCATGAGTATAAACAAACAGGCTGCGGACTTTCATCAGTGCAGCCATACGCAATGCATTCCGCGCATATTCAGAGAACATCAGGAAGGTGGCACCAAACGGGATCAAACCACCGTGCAATGAAATACCGTTCATGATGGCTGACATGGCAAACTCGCGCACACCATAACGGACGTAGTTGGCCTCTTCGTTGGCATCCATGGGCTTGTAACCTGACCATTCCGTCAGATTGGAACACCCCAGATCAGCAGAACCACCAAACAGTTCCGGCAACATGGGCGAATAGGCCTCAATGGCTGCCAACGAAGCCTGGCGAGTGGCCGGGCTCTTGGCGTCCGCATTCACCGATGCAATGTACCCGGCTGATTTTGCAGACCAATCGGCAGGCAGATCACCCGCCATGCGACGTTCAAACTCGGCAGCCAGCTCTGGATAAGCCGCTTTGTAGGCAGCCAGTTTTTCGTTCCAGGCCTGCTCTGCGGCGGCACCTTTTTCTTTGGCATCCCAGCCAGCATACACATCGCCCGGGATTTCAAAGGGTCCATGATCCCAGCCCAGTGCCGCTTTGGTCAGATTGATTTCTTCTTCGCCCAAGGGCGCACCATGGCTGGCGTGGCTACCGGCCTTGTTCGGCGAACCAAAACCGATGGTGGTTTTACAGCAGATCAGGGTAGGCTTATCAGTCATTGCCTTGGCAAATTCCACCGCCTTCTGGATGGCAGCGGCATCATGTCCATCAACGTCAGCAATCACATGCCAGCCGTAAGCTTCAAAGCGCTTGGGTGTATCATCGGTAAACCAGCCATCGACATGACCATCAATGGAAATACCGTTGTCATCCCAAAAGGCAACCAACTTACCCAGGCCCAGCGTACCGGCCAGCGAACAGGCTTCATGAGAAATACCCTCCATCAAGCAGCCATCACCCAGGAATACGTAGGTGTGATGATCAACGATGTTGTGGCCCTTTTGGTTAAACTGAGCGGCCAGGGCTTTTTCAGCAATGGCCATGCCTACCGCATTGGTAATGCCCTGACCCAGTGGCCCGGTGGTAGTTTCAACGCCCGGCGCATAACCGTATTCAGGGTGGCCCGGCGTCTTGGAATGTAACTGGCGAAACTGTTTGAGATCTTCGATGCTGAGATCGTAACCGGTTAAATGCAACAAGGAATAAATCAACATTGAGCCGTGACCATTGGACAGGACAAAACGATCACGGTTGGGCCAATCAGGATTAGCCGGATTGTGGATCATGTGGTCGTTCCACAGGACTTCGGCAATATCAGCCATACCCATGGGTGCGCCGGGATGACCGGAATTGGCTTTTTGCACCGCATCCATGCTGAGCGCACGGACGGCATTGGCAAGATTTTTGCGGTTTGACATGTGATTCTCCTAAAAACAAGTTCAAAAAATGTAAACAATCTTCGTGGCAGCAACATGAACGATTCGCTGCGTAAAACCCTTGGGTGACCAGTGATAAATGTAACCAGTTATAACAAAGGCCTAAAAAATTCGTCGTAATGCGTCATAAATCGCAAGAGTTTTGTTGCTATAAGCAACAGATAGAGGCGTTCGCGAGGCAAACCCAAGGAACGGTTAACCCATCCGGGGTTAACGACAGAATTATGGTGTCGTTGTTAATCTCCTCCTCCCTCAGGCTGGCGTGCCAAAACAACTGTTTTTTTACACGTACCGCCAAGCCTCCCCCAACTTACCCCCGTTTCAATCAGGCTTAACGCCGGGGGAACCTGTAATTGTCCTCGATCATCGCCATCAGAGCAAGGGCCGATCCAGCAGACCGTCAAAGAAGCGTCACATCAAGCCAGTCTGGTCAGCATTATTCGACCATTTCCTTCCACTTGATGGAGCAACCCATACTGGGTACCTGCTCTACTGGCCCCTTACCAGTTTGCGCCACCTGTTTCATGGCCTCGAACAGATCACGCCGGGCACCTTCGACAGCTTCTTTGCGGCTTTCATCCAATCGACCGCGATATTGTAGCTGTAGATCAGCGTTGTAGCCGAAAAAATCCGGGGTGCAGACAGCACCATAACTTTTCGCAATTTCCTGTGTCTCATCAATCAGGTAGGGAAAGGGAAAATCACATTCGCGGGCCACAGCCTGCATGTTTTCAAAAGAATCCTCCTCGTACTCTGTGGGGTCATTGGACATAATTGCCACAGTATTCACACCCAGCGTCTCCAGCTCCCGGGCATCCCGCACAATACGGTCGAGAATGGACTTCACATAAGGGCAATGATTACAGATAAACATCACCAACAGCCCCTTTTCTCCGGCACAATCATTCAACTTCCAGGTCTTGCCATCTACACCTGGCAGGGTAAAATCAATGGCAGGCTGGCCAAAGTCGCAAATCGGTGTTTCTGTTCTAACCATGAGGGACTCTCCTTCCTTCTATCTATAATTTGTTTAATATCTGCACACCTTCAGTCATGCTGAGGCGCAATGCTTGTTGTGAACAAAAAGCAAATTCGGGCGGCTATCATACACGAAGAGGCTATCGGTACTTACTTTATGCCCGGCATGATACAATGCCTGCCCTTTATATCCCGTGTTACCTCGCGCGCTCCGCACATATTAGCCGATGAACAAACGACCTGAATTGCTTTCTCCCGCTGGCACCCTGAAAAACATGCGCTACGCCCTGGCCTATGGCGCTGATGCTGTATACGCCGGTCAACCGCGCTACAGCTTGCGTGCGCGCAATAATGATTTCGACCTCGCCAATTTGCAAACCGGCATCGACGAAGCCCATGCGCAAGGCAAAAAACTGTTCGTCGCCAGTAATATTTCACCGCACAACACCAAAATTGCCACTTACATGAAGGACATGGCACCGGTGATTGCCATGCAACCCGACGCACTGATCATGGCTGATCCCGGCCTGATCATGATGGTGCGCGAGCGCTGGCCGGAGATGCCTATTCATCTGTCAGTGCAGGCCAACACCGTTAATTACGCCACAGTACAGTTCTGGCACTCGCTGGGCATTGAGCGAGTGATTCTCTCGCGCGAACTGTCTCTGGATGAAATTGCCGAAATCCGCCAGCAATGCCCGGACACTGAATTGGAAGTGTTTGTCCATGGCGCGCTGTGTATCGCTTATTCCGGCCGCTGTCTGTTATCAGGCTATTTTAACCACCGTGACCCCAATCAGGGTACCTGCACCAATTCCTGCCGCTGGGATTACAAAGTCTCGCCCGCCACAGAAGATGCGACTGGTGACCTGCACATTGCCACACCAGTAAATGCCAATGCATCCACCCACAATGCCGCCTGCGGCGGTGCTCCCCGACACCCTGCCGCCGACCAGCCCGTACTCATCGAAGAACCCGGCCGCCCCGGAGAACTCATGGCCATGGAAGAGGATGAACACGGCACTTACATCATGAATTCAAAAGACCTGCGTGCAGTGGAGCATGTGCAACAACTGGTGGAAATAGGTATCGATTGCCTCAAAATCGAAGGCCGTACCAAATCACATTATTATGCTGCACGCACCGCACAGGTTTATCGACAAGCCATTGATGATGCCGTTGATGGCAAAGCGCTTGATCCCCAGCTATTGGGCGTACTCGAAGGGCTGGCTAATCGTGGTTATACGGATGGTTTTTACGAACGCCACCATAGCCACGAAACACAAAATTATCTCACCGGACATTCGCGCAGCAGTAAACAACAGTTTGTCGGCGAAATCATCCGCATCGACAAAAAGCGCGGCTTAGCCGAGGTCGAAGTAAAAAACAAATTTTCCGTGGGTGACACATTGCAATTAATCCATCCTGACGGCAATCGTGATGTCGTGTTGTCGCACATGAGTAATCTTAAAAATCAGCCAATGGACATCGCCCCTGGTAGCGGCCACCAGGTATTGATTCCCTGGGATATACAGGGTAATGAACAAAACGCCAACAAGCTGGGGTTACTTGCACGTTATCTGGCATAAGCAGCATGCCTGAATAAAAAACAGGCGGCCCAGACATGTTGACATGCTAATAAAAAAGCCGCGCCCGGATTGGACGCGACTTTTGATCTACCACTTAAAGATGCGAGGGGTTCGCTATGCTTCTCATTTTACATCAGCAAATCACATCACACTCAGTTCCCGTGCGTGAACAGGCTGCACAGGACGGGCGTTGCTACCAATGACTTCGGCAAACTGCTTGATCTGCGCATTAGAAGCCTCAATAGGCGTTTTCAACACCATCCACTTCACACCCTCACTACAGGGCGGAGTGGTTAACGAACCGTTGAAACTGTAGTAGCTACGGTCAGCTGGCAATAGTTCAGCGGCATTAACACTTACCGATGCCAACGTTTTCTTATCGCCCGCTTTACTCGGCATATGCGCCCAAATCTTATCCAGCGCCGTATTTTTAGCACCCGCCTTGATAAACACTCCCACTACTGCCAGCTGTCCTTTGGCATTTTTATGTACCAGATGCATCTCTTTGGGAAAAGCTTTACCGTCCACGATATTTTCACTGGGAGTGTGAAAGTGTAACTGCAACAATTCATATTGTTCCCCTCCCACAGTAACACTACTACTCGCAGCGTGATTTACTTGAATAGTATAGCCATTATTGAGAATTTCCAGACTACCGGGTTTGTAATCAAACTGAATAGCAGGCAAGTTTGATGTTTTTGCTCCACTGATGTTAATCGGCGATTGCTCTTTGCCTTTGCCGCAAAGCGCAAACTCCTTACTGATATTAGCCCAATGCTCAGGGCCAGCATGGCCGGTGTACCCCCAACCACTATCATGGCTATCACCAGCAATCGCACTCATGGGCACAGAAGTAATACTGGCAGTAAAAAAAACGACGGTTGTTATGGTTTTAATCATTATGCTTTCTCCTTGTTTTATTTGTCGGACAAATGAAAGTCTGTTTTTTGCTCCTCGAAAGAACGAGTGAGCAATACAGATCTAATATGCTTTATGCACGACAAGAATATTTCCCAATACTTAAATAAATCTGAAGCATAGGTTATGAGCAAAAAACCAATAAGCTCACATCCCCCCCTGACTAATACTGACATAAATACACGGGTATTAAAAAACAGAAAGCCCCTACAATCGAAACAATTGTGGAATTCCGATAACCTTTATACTTCTGGCGTTGGTTCAACATGCGATAAATTATCGTTTGTGACAGCCCGGCGGGGGGATTTCCCAACCCTGCATAGGCCGAATAACGGGACCAGGTATAATCCCAGACTCCGCAGTTGACCGCGTCGAGGATGTATCAACATTTTGATCAATAGCTTGTTTGGTGGTTTTGGCGGGTGTACTGGTTGAGTGAGTCGCTGCGACCTGAAAAGAGCCGAAAAAGATCGCTAATACTTAGCGACAGAGTTAGGGCTCGTATGTGCCATGTTCAATTTTCATTCGTAGTGCGCCCACAACCGAATAATTTTTATGGCATGCTCTTCCTCATAAGCCTGATAGACAAGCCTATGTTGAATATTGATTCTTCGTGAATACGCACCTGATAAATCGCCCACTAGCTTTTCATATGGCGGCGGGTTCTGATATGGGTCTTCTTTTATCACTTCTAGAAGTACCTGAGCTTTTTTCTTTAGCCCAGACGCGGATAGTTTTTTAGCGTCTTTTTGTGCTTGTTTGGTATACAGTAATTCCCAACTCACCAATCAAGCTCCTTAGACGATTCCGACAGGTCTTCCCTCATACCCTCTTTTATTGACTCCCTCATTCCAGGAACAGAAAGCAAGTGGAGAGTTTCAGCAATAGAGTTCCAATCGTCTTCTGAAACGAGGACTGCATTACCTCTTTTTCCTGTAATTACAATGGGTTGATGAGTTTCTGTGGTCTCATCAATTAGGGTGTATAGCCTGGAACGGGCTTCTGTAACATTCAAAATAGTCATGAGTAAGTACCTCCGCGATTAAGCGTACGACTAAACGTACGGAGTATCAAGGGCTATTTTGAATATAACGCTTCCTGATTACCCACAACTCTCAGCCATTCTGATGAAAATTACTAAACAACCACTGGCTAAAAACTGGCGGGTTTAAATAACGGACTGAAAGTCCGAAGAAACAAAAGGAAATAAAAGAGAGCCCTTTTAGGGGTTGCCCGGTCACCCTCCTCGCCGCGCCGACCAATCTTGCTCTTTAATTTTCGCTCAATTTTTCCCGAAAATGATCATTACTCAGCAGTGTGCCCGCTTGCCATGCTACATGAATGGATTTTAGCTGGTCGTCATCAATATGCACTTTAAACAGACTTTTATAATTTTCACAGCGCGTCGCCTTCGTTCGGCCCATCTCTGTATACAACGGATGCTCGCTCACCATTCATACCATCCTTGCCCTACGTGTTATGCCGGTAACTACTCCACCGATAGTAACCCGGGGAGTTCACCATGTTGGCCCGTAGAGGATTTAACTCAATGTGCCGCATACGGGTCAGCAAATAGTGCTCATCACTGATCAGCGATGCCTTGAACCGGCTCTCCCACAGGCTGCCACTCGTGCCATATGTCTGATTGATATACGGCACATAACGTCTGCCAACGTATTGCATCACCCGGCTGTGGCCGCGCTGAACAACGTGGATGGGAATATCCGGTAAGCAAAAACGGGGGTTTCCTAGCATACGCTCTTCTATTTTTTTGATTTTAAAAAAGGCTAACGGAAAAAGGAATTTCCCTAAAGGGCTCTGACTCCTTTACCTAACTTTTTTAGTTTCGTTTACGAATAAATTTAATTTCAACATCGTAACCTACAGCCTGCGCATACTGCTCAATTGTCGATAGTTTTGGTGAAATTTCAGAGTTGGCATTTTCAAGGCGAGAAATATTACTTTTATTTGTATGCAAAACATCAGCAATTTGCTCTTGAGTAAGGCCTGCTTTTCGTCTAAGGGCGATCAATTTTAAACGCAATTTATATGCAGGAGATAAAGCATCATATTCTTTTTTAACAGCAGCCTTTGAAAGTGCCTTTTTTTTAAAATCTGCTAGTGTTGGTCTACTCATTTTAGAACCTCTTTCATTCGCTTTTTAGCTAAATCCAATTCTTTTTTCGGCGTTTTCTCAGATTTCTTTATAAAGGTATGAAGAATGACGATTTCTCGTTTTTTTAACGTACAGTATACAGACCTTGCTATTCCTTCCTTACCTTTAGCCCGAATCTCGTACAGACCTGAGGCCAGCCTACCAACATAGGGCTTCCCAAGATTAGGCCCCATATTTTCAATCATTTCAGCAATATGTAGGAAGTTAGCCAATATACTAGCTGGTAATTTCAGGGTCTGAGCTTCGACTTTATCGCTAAAGAATATGATTTTCCATTTCATGCCTGGTTATCATATATGATAACCAGATAAAAGACAACCCATCTAACACATAACAAAAATTATGTGGATATATTCTCAGAATAAAAAGTTAAAGGGGTCAGCCGTATTTCATAAAGTTCAATTGCCTTTTAACCGCGCGTAACTCCTTATTCAGTCTTCCCTCTGATAATTGAACTTTGACATAATGCTCATCAAGCTCAGCATTTAATGCGGCTTCAACGGTGATTCTGGTGAGCATCTGCCGGAATTCGTTCAGATCTTCTTCCGTTTTGATGTTTTTTGCGGCGGCCATGTGCCATGGCCTGGGGGCTTCTTTTTTCATTGTGTCTATCTTTTCCCCATGAGCATGAGGAGGGAGGGGGGTAACAATAGGCAATTACACAGAAAGGATGACAGTCTCGATTTGACAGAGCGACAGGCTTCCAGGCCGCCCTGTTTTTTGACCAAAGGTGCTTAACTTAGCGGCACCGGTCATTCAGCGGACACATTCGGGTCTGCCAATATCGCACCCGTGACGATCACCAACCCTCGCGCCAGTAAAATACCGATACCCTGCGAGCGATGATCGCGACGCGCCGCCGCCAGCTCCTCCGGGTCCACAGCCTGTTTTGACGAGCGTAACATCTTCAATACCGTCTGCACCTGAATCACATACAGCACATACAGGGTGATAATCAGCCCGAAGTGCATCCACACACCAAATGAAAGGATATCACCGTTGTCGATGAGCCGTGTTTTCCAATCTCGCGTGGCCACCAGATAAAAAGGCATGGCCACATCGAAACAGATGATAAAAACCATGACTGACATGTGAAAACGCCGAAAATGACGCCATTTAAACGCTGCCAGCATCAACAAATAAGTCAAAAAAGCCGCAATGATTGGGCCGGTCATTTCGAGGTTCGGTTAAATAATAAGGACATCGGCGCAGTCTACCACTAAAATCAACGGCTCTCGCTGGGAATGCGGGAATGGAGGCAACTTACTTGATTTGAATGGTGGCCGGAGGTGGAATCGAACCACCGACACGAGGATTTTCAATCCACTGCTCTACCGACTGAGCTATCCGGCCAACTTGGGGTGCGTATTAAAGCGGCTGACCTTCGCCGAGTCAAGCCCGAAGCACGCCAATCTGGTAACCAAAGCCCACAAAACACTCTATAATCGCCAAATATCCTTCTCGCAACGAAAATACGGACTCATGCCACACAAAATTCACCACCACGAACAATACCGGCTGGTTGAAACCAGGTTGCAAACCCGCCACGCCAATGGCACCACCCAGTGTGACTTGTGTCTGTGGCGCTGCAAACTGGCACATGGCCAACGTGGCTTCTGTCAGGCGCATGTTAACCGTCATGGCACGCTTTACAATCTCAGCTACGGTATTCTCTCTGCCATCGACATTGGCCCCATCGAAGATAAACCCGTCAGACATTTTCGGCCCGGAACACAGGTGATGTCAGTAGGCAGCTATGGCTGCAACTTCCGCTGTGGTGGTTGTCACAACCTGGAGATTTCCTGGGGAGTCCATGCGCTGGATGAGCTGGCGCAGGGACAGTCCACTGCGGCATACGTCAGCCCCAAACGACTCGTTGAGGCCGCTTTGCACCACGGTGTGAATGGCATTGCCTTTACTTATTCAGAACCTGCTGTATGGCTGGAATACGTCATTGATGTCGCAGAACTCGCGCACGCCGCTGGCCTGTATACCCTGTACGTTTCCAACAGTTTTGTTACCGATGAGGCACTGGAGGCCATGTCGGCGCACATCGATGTGCTGTGCTCCGATATCAAAAGCCTCAGTGACGATTTCTACAAAGATATCTGCCCTGTTGCCACTGTCAAAGACGTGCTGGGCAGTATCAAAATGGCCCAGCAACTGGGCATGCATGTGGAGGTTCGTACCAACATTATCCCTGGCAAAAATGATGAACCTGACGAATTAACGCGCATCGCCGCATGGATTCGCGATCAACTGGGGGCAGACAGCCCCTGGCATATCACTAAATTTTTCCCTGCCTACAAATTGTCAGACCTGCCGCCCACACCCACCGGCACCTTGCACACCGCCGCCGAATTGGGGCGCCGTGCTGGCCTGCAAAATGTCTATCTTTATGATGACAAAGGCTGTGATTGCGCCGACAGCAACCTGCCGGTTGCAGCTTATCTCGACGATGACCCGCTGGCGGTACACGCGGTGAAAAAATGTGTCGCAGATTGCTGTGGTGAAGAAGGCGTGTTGCTCAGGAAATATGAACACAACAGCTAGCTTCAGTTTCACAATGCTTAATCAGCTGAAAGTGAAAGAGCAACGACCAGCAATATTATTACTGTGCGCCGTCATACTTTGTATAACGACTGAGCCCGGCCAGGCAGAGGTTTATCGCTGGAAAGATGACAGTGGAAAAACCGTGTTTGGTGATACCCCGCCCAAAGACAAAACCGCCACGACGGTTACCATCGAAAATACGGGGAATTCCGGTACGCAATTTGCCACCCCTGAGCAGACGAAAGATATTGAGCGTGACGCCAAAAATCGTCAGCATAAAAAAACGCTTTCGGCTTCCCGACAGCCCTATAACAATATTGATTCGTACTGTCGCCGATATATCAGTGAACTGAACAAGGTCGAGATTTATCTGCAACACACCGATACCCAGCGCGACCGGCTCAAGGCCCGCGACCTGCGCAAACTCATCACAAAAGAGTGTACGGGTAACGTGTTAACGAAAAAATTTGATGATGCAAGATGTACCCGCTATCGTAAAGACGTGAGTAAAACAGAGATATTTCTTGAGCACACACCCAATCCACGCGACGAGCAAAAAATCAAAGATTTACAAAAACAAATAGCCCGTGAATGCCGATAAAAACCGGCAGCCAGAAAATATGTGTAAAAACATGATCGCGTAGACACAGACATTAATCCTAAATTCCAGGTTGAAAATACCCTATTGTCTTTCCCTGCAAAAAGTCAGTACCCTGCGTGCGTGCATAATGTCTCTGAACAAAAATTGATCGCATTGGATCATGCCCATGTCTGGCACCCCTACAGTGCCATGAGTAGCGGACAACCTGTCTATCCTGTGGTATCAGCGACAGGCGTGCGACTGACCCTGGCCGATGGCAGGGAGCTGATTGATGGCATGTCATCATGGTGGTGCGCCATTCATGGTTACAATCACCCGGTGATGAATCACGCTCTGCAAGCACAGATGGAAAACATGGCCCATGTGATGTTCGGTGGCCTCACCCATCCTCCGGCCGTTGAACTGGCACAGCAACTGGTGTCACTGACACCCGCTTCCCTGCAAACTGTTTTTTTTGCCGATTCCGGTTCCGTGGCCGTGGAAGTCGCCATGAAAATGGCCATCCAGTACTGGCATGCCAAAGGTCAGCCGGACAAGCAGCGTTTTGCCACCCTTCGCCACGGCTATCACGGTGACACTTTTGCCGCCATGTCGGTGTGTGATCCGGTCGCAGGCATGCATACGTTATTCTCCGACGTGCTCACCCGGCAGTTTTTTGTGGATACACCACAATGCCGGTTTGGCGAGCCTTGTACAGATGCACACATTGCCCCATTGGCGAAAACGCTGAAGGCTGAACATCGGCACATTGCCGCACTCATTCTGGAGCCCATTGTACAGGGCGCTGGCGGCATGCATTTTTATTCTGCCGATTATCTGAAAAAGGCACACGCGCTCTGTAATGAACACGGCGTATTATTGATTTTTGACGAAATAGCCACCGGTTTTGGCCGCACAGGTAAACTGTTTGCCTGCGAACATGCCAACATAGCCCCGGATATTCTCTGTCTTGGCAAAGCACTGACCGGTGGCTACCTTACCCTGGCTGCCACGCTCACCAGCAACAATGTTGCAGAAACCATCAGCACAGGCAAACCGGGACTGTTTATGCATGGCCCTACCTTCATGGCTAATCCTCTGGCCTGCGCTGCGGGTCTTGCCAGCCTGCAATTGTTGCGCGACACACCCTGGCAGCAGAACGTGCAACGTATCGCACACGGTCTTGAAACAGGGCTTGCCCCCTGTCGAGCCTTTGAGTCCGTGGCTGATGTCCGCGTACTGGGAGCCATCGGCGTCGTTGAATTGCATCACCCCGTCGAAATGAAAACGCTACAACCACGCTTCGTGGATGCAGGCGTCTGGGTCCGCCCCTTTGGCAAATTGATCTACCTGATGCCACCTTTCATCATCAACGAAGATGATCTCGCTACCCTCACCCGGACTGTCACCGGCATCGTTGCAGGTCTCTCTTAACCCAAATTCCGCCGTTGGCCGTTTAGAGCGTGTAACAACACATTGCCGGGTGAGCCACTATGGCTGGTATAGCATGTCGCTACATTACGCACTATTCTGAAGCATTGGCTTTCATCGGCACGCGACGGACTAACGCTGCCTCAGAAAGGCGGAATCGTATCGTCAAGACTGTTAAAAACAGGGCCAGCAGCAGAAACACACTGAAACTGCCGGCACCACCACCGTCTTCATTTGAGTCATTTGTTTCGCCGGTCGCAACAGCGACAACATTCACTGTACGCACCTTTTGAATCGCCGCATTTTTTGCTGCGTCAGAAACATCATAAGTGACGATATAAGATCCTGCCTTTGCAGTATCAACGGCTGAGGCATCAATAATGATATTCGCACTGATATCAACATTATCATCCATGGCCGTGGCACCCAGTTCGGTATAAGCATCACCGACAGTGATTTCCTGAGGATTGGCCCCGGAGAGGGTGATGACCGGTGCAATATTGTCAGATATTGTCAATGCCACTCCCGTTACGCTTATATCATCAAAATAGGCGGAGTCATTAAGGCTGCCAACACCGACTTTACCCACCTTCGGGCTGTCATCGTTTGCGCTTAAAATCAGATTACCATCAAAGCGGACAGTCACGCTGTTTCCCGCACGGCTGACTTCAATATTGTGATAGGCGTTGTCACTTAACCAGTCGCTGTCCGCAGTGGCCAGCTCAGTACGACGGCCTCTGACAACCTTGAACAGTTGAGTGGCCGTTTGAGTATTATTGAACATAACAAAGTAATAGTTATCCGAATCCTGATACCCGAACAGCACGGCATAATCGGCAAGCGCATTGCTGGCCACAGCGTCACCCAGCCTGGCCTCAGCTGTAAAGGTAAAGTCGCCATAGTCCGCTGAAAGCAGGGAATACTCGCCCAACCGGCCACCACTGAGACTGTCAAAACCTGGGTCAGAGCCATTGAGGTAATAGACCATATCACCCTCATCCGTAACCACACGCCATCGACCAGAAGTGAGAGGCGACCAACCCTCCGCAGTACCGTCTTCAAAATCATCGGCGATGCGATAGGTAAAGGTTTTACCACTCAGCCCGGTGATAATATTGGGCGTGTTTGCCCGGTCCTGCACATTGCTCACCGACACCGAATAAACGGTGTCCGCCGCAAGCGGGCTGACCGTAAGACTGACTGTGCGTCCATCACTACTCAGGCTCGCGGCAGTCACGGCAATGCCAAGGTTAATCTGATAATTGGCACTGTTTTCAGCACTGCCAGTGCCGACCGGCTCGCTGAACCGGATATCAATACGGGTATCGCTGATAACAGTCACTGACATCAGTGTTGGCGCAGTAGTGTCGGCCAGCACAATTAATTCAGCGGCATCACTCCTGACAGTATCTTCGCTGTTGCTGACCATACACCGGTAAAAAACACCCGTATCTGACAATCCGGCATCTGTTATCGTGTAGCTGGCGCTGGTGGCATCATCAATGGCAACGTTGTTGCGAAGCCATTGGTAACTCAGTGTACCGCTTCCTGTCGCAAGCACACTGAAAGTCGCATCTCCGCCCTCCTCCACCGTAACGGCATCAGGTTGCGTCACAATCTCTGGAGCACTTGGGGTAACGGGCATCACGTTCAATTCAAACCGATTGGCGTGAGTCAGCGTGTTAATACCCATGACCCGATGTTCGTTCATCGGCCGCTTCCATCGAAGAATAGCGTCCAGATAACTTTGTTTTTGGTAATGAGAGTAGGCCAATTCGAACAGCGCCATACTGTCTCTTTGGGTAATCGGCTTTTCCTGTTTATATCCATCCGCATTCCATGAAGCCGGATTGATAGCGTAAGGCGTAATAAAGTCCAACGCCAACTCCAGACCTCTGCCTTGCGTATCTTTATAGTCGTAAAGATTGATATTGCGATGGCGCATAATCTCGGCACCTTGAATCATGGCATTAATCGCGTACAGTGAATAATGTAATCCTATTGCGCGGTCGTACTCTTGACCCAATATCCCGGGCCGGGAACTGCCAGCACCGTTCATCTGACTTGAAACCAGTTTTTTAAATTCACTTTCTACATGACTAAAATACTCATCGTTATCTAACAAAACAGCTGCCGAGGCAATCAGAACCAGCCGCCAGTTGGCGAAATTGTTCGCTCCGGCACCCCGGTTCCTGGCATTCTCACCGACCTTTGCCACCCAATTGACAAATCCAGTTTTCTCATCCGCGTTCCAACCCTCATAATTCCAAATCAAGTCTGCGCCATAAAACATACCTGGCAGAGTGATAAATAACTCGATACGACCCTGGGCATCTGGATACATACGTGTTTCAGGGTTCACCGACCAGACGTTGATAAGCTCAATTGCTTTATCTGCATATTTTGTTTTGCCGGTAAAGGCATAAGCCAAACCTAAATCCCGAACTGAATCACCCAGTTTAATCGCGGCCTCGTAATCTTTTCGATCCGCATCAGGGTTGATTTGGCCATCCCGACAACCATCCGGCCATCCACAATACGGAGATTCCGTATAATAATGCGGGCTGGTTCTGCCTTGAAAAGTAACGCTCAACGGCGGTTGGGTCAGTGCTGCTTCAGCCGCGCTCATGACTACGCCATATGCGCTGAACCAGGGTTCCACCTCGTTATCAACTTTGACCTTTATCGCGTCAATTTCAGTTTGGTTCAGGTACATGTTGGGGTGAGGGTCAGCCACTGCGATCTGAGCAGAAAGTGCAAACGCAATAAACAGATTAACCGGCAATGCTATCCAACGTATTTGACCCAAAAACTGCACCGTGCTTTTCATCTGACACCTCTGTGAATGAAGATTCAACAAAAAAATGTTATCGACAGAAACCTTATAACAAACAGATTCATACGTTTTTTTCCACGCCGTCAGTTAACCCGATACAAGACTGTCGGGTAAAAAAACCGCAACGCATTAACAACAGTGCCAGTAATAGCAATATGCCAAACCTGCCACCACCTTCACCTTCACCTTCATTTGAATTATCAGGCTTTGCAGGGCACCATTTCTATAGTGAACTCTGCAAGTGCATTGTCCGCAAATTGCTCATTCCACTCAGCGCCTCAACCAAAAACACTCGTGGCCTCCAGTCTTGACCAGGGACTGAAAACACAAAACAAACCAGGGACTGAAAACACAAAACAATAAGTGACAATTTCTTGTTCATCTGGACCGGTTTTTTATATAAAAATATGCCAATACATCATATACTGTATGTAAGATCAGTTAATTTTTATGCCACTACTGGAGACGCTTAAAAAAAACTGAAAGAAAGCCGCATGACATGCTTTGTATCGAAAGAAAAATACCGGGTTATTGAGCATAACCCCAACCACGACAACGAATGCCTGAAACAGCTCATGTCCAAAAAATTCACAACAAGTGAACCCATACTTTTCAACGAAAAAAAGGAGAGCCTGGTTCCCATTCCGGGAAAACAAGACATACTGACACTTTCACAGTGCATTTGATCAAAAGAAATTGAAAGTGTTTCACTGTCATGCCAGGTGAAAAACATATCCTGCCTGCACTGCTGCCAATGGTTTTATTCTGAAAAAGGGCCGCCAGATGCAGGCCCGGAAAACTGTCTATGAAATGATACGGGACAAAATCAAGTGTCACTGGCTCCTTTCAAGTCAATGGTGGAACCGCTGCGCTTGTTCCACCCTACGATTGCGGTGGTATTGGGTAGGGTGGAACAAGCGCAGCGGTTCCACCTTGTGTCAGCGGAAAAATCATAAATACAAAAAAACCAGACACCCAAATACGCCGATTTTTTCAAACAAACAACGTTAACGCCACACTGACGAAGGGCAGTGTCCGGTGGTTTCAGTTTTTAGGGTGACTTCCTTCATAACAAAAATGACGGTTATTGTTCGAGCGATCCTAAGCTGTTTTTTTCACGCACCATGGATATGCCTGTAATTTCAACAGGAAAATATAGGTCGGTAACAAAACACCGGGTCACCCGTAACGATGGGATTGTTGGTTCAGAGATCAAATGAACCAGGGTTGAAGTAGTGGCGGCCGCTGGTGGTTTTGTGCAGGTGTTCGACCAGCAGTTGATAGTCCTGCTGATTGTTGACCAGATCAATGTCCGCCGCATTAACAATTAACAATGGTGTTGCCGAATAATGGTAAAAAAAGCGGGTATAAGCCTGCACCAGTCGTTCCAGATAGTTGGTTTCGATAAAACGCTCGTATTCCCGGCCGCGTTTTTGCACCCGGTTCAACAACACATCCACAGGTGCCTGCAAGTAAATCACCAAGTCGGGCTGCGGCGCATCCACGGTAATATTGTTGTAGACCTGTTCATAAAGTTGCAGTTCGTCGTCATCCAGCGTCAGCTGGGCAAACAAACGGTCTTTTTCCAGAATGAAATCGGCCACCCGTATGGGCGCAAACATGTCGGATTGGCGCAGCGCTTGAATTTGCTGGGCTCGCTGAAACAGGAAAAACAATTGGGTAGGCAGCGCCGCATGCCGGGGGTTGCGATAAAAGCGTTCCAAAAAAGGATTTTCCTCAACACCTTCCAGTAGCAGTTCGCCACCAAAATCTTCCGCAAGCCGTTTGGCAAGACTGGTTTTCCCCACACCAATGGGGCCTTCAATCACAATGTAACGGGGAATATCCACAGCACTCATGGTACGTCTGACTCTACTGTTTTAAAATTTAACTTTTCCAGCTCACCGCGCGGGCAGGCCGTCAGTAAGCTGGCCAGGGTTCCTCTGCCGGGAATGAGCAAATGCTCTGCCTGTTCGGCCAGTAACTCTGCCAAAGGATACAGCACGAAGTTGCGTTCATACAGCCCCGGGTGGGGTACGGTGAGTTCAGGCAGGTCAATGATTTCGTCACCAAATAACAGAAGATCGAGGTCCAGAGTGCGTGGACCCCAGCGTTCTGCACGCTGCCGATGATGTTGATTTTCCAGGTGTTGCAGGGCCGCCAGTAGTGCCAGGGGGCTCAGCCCGGTATCCAGCACGGCAATGGCATTGAGGTAGTCGGGTTGATTAGCGGGCTGCCCGGGGACCAGCATCGGTGGGCTGCGATACAAAGAGGAATGTGCCAGACAACGGCTCTGCGGCAATGTATCAAGTTCGGTCAGCGCGGTGCGCAACTGCGTTTCGGGCCCGGCCAGATTGCTGCCCAGGCCCACGTAGGCAACGGTCACTTCAGGTTATCCCTGGGCTACTTTTTTGCGGCGGCGGCGGCGTTTTTTCCGGGCGCCTGCCGGGGGTGCCTGTAATGCCATATTGGCACGATTATCCACGTTGACTTCCTGGTACTCTGTCCACCAATCGGCCAGCGGCTGAAGTTCGTCTTCACCGGTTTCTGCACGTAACAGTAAAAAATCATAGGCGGCGCGAAAGCGGGCCTGGGCAAACAGGCGCTCCGCCCGTTTGCCGTTACGCCGTTTGAGCCGCGCCTGCATTGTCCAGATTTCGCGGGTTTGCAGGCTGAATCGTTTGGGCAACGAAACACGCTGAACCTGTGCAGCAATCACTTCGTCACCAGCCCTTTGCAGGGATTGGACCTCACTGAGCCCTTCAGCCAGCAGGGCTGAGGCGCGTTCTCGCACGGGCTCCCACAACAACACGGCAAACAAATAGGCCGGGGTTACTGGCTTATCCTCAGCCACCCGGTCATCGGTGTTGAGCAGTCCTTTGGCCACCAGCATGTGCGGAAACCCCTTTTCTTCTTTTGCCAGACAGGCGTCGGTTTCAGGGAATAAGTAACGGAACAAGTCGTAGTGACGTAACAGCTCGAAGGTTTCCACGGCATAGCCGGAAAGGAACAGCTTAAGCATCTCGTCAAACAAGCGCGCCGCGGGCACCGCTTCCAATCGATCACCCAGCCTGGCGATAGGTGCCTCACTCTCGGTATGAATACGAAAACCCAGTTTGGCAGCAAAACGCACCGCGCGCAGCATGCGCACCGGATCTTCCAGATAACGTTGTTCGGCGTCACCAATGATGCGCAACACACCTTTTTCCAGATCACTCACGCCACCAGTGTAATCTACCACCGAAAAATCACGAATGTCGTAATACAGGGAATTAATGGTGAAATCGCGGCGCCAGGCATCGTCTTCCAGGCTGCCATAAACATTATCGCGCAGAATCATGCCGTCTTCCATGCGCCCCATATCATCACTGGCTGCATCGTGACCACTGCGGAAAGTGGCCACCTCGATAATTTCGCGGCCAAAACGGACATGCACTAATTTGAAACGTCGGCCAATGAGGCGACTGTTACGAAATAACCCGGTCACTTCCTCAGGAAGTGCATTCGTGGCGATATCAAAGTCTTTGGGCTCGCGCCCCAGCAACAGATCACGCACGCCTCCACCCACCAAAAAAGCCTCAAAACCTGCGGCTTTGAGGCGGTACAATACCTTTAATGCACTCTCGCAGATGTTCGTCCGGGTGATGATATGCTCAGGCCGCGGAATAACATCGGGCGAGCCCGGTTTGTCTGTTAATTCAATAGTCAAAAGCTGTGGTTCACAATAATATTCCGGCTGATGTTTCTTGAGCTATCCTCATGGCGGCGTATAATAGCACTTTTTTCGCCCGGGCTCCCTTCGTCTAATGGTTAGGACGCTGGCCTCTCACGTCGGTAACAGGGGTTCGAGTCCCCTAGGGAGCACCACTGCGCACTTTGCTGCCCCGTTCGCTCAACAGTTGCTCGATGACCCCCAAAAACTGTTTGTGATTAAACGGTTTTTCCGCAAAATGACGAATGCCCAGCTTGTCAGTCTGTTCCGCGCTGATTTGATCAGTGTAGCCACTGCACAAAATAGTGGGTAACTGCGGCCGCAAAGCCAGCACTTTTTGTATCAGCTCTCTGCCGGTTACCCCTGGCATGGTCTGATCGGTAATGAGCAAATCAACTTCATCCCGGTGAGCTTCAAAATAAGCCCAGGCTTCACGACTGTCACCATAGGCTTGCACTTCAAAACCCTTGCGCTTCAGCCAGGCTTGCAGAAAACCCAACACTGAAGGTTCATCATCCACCACCAAAATACGCTTGCCCTTCACGGTAGCAGAGGGTTCGGCCGGGCCTTCGACCTGGTTGTGCGTTATGGCGGCATGCCTGTTTTCGATAACGGTATTTTCTATTAGCAGTGGAAACAATAAATAGAAAACGGTTCCCTGGCCCGTTTGTGACTCAACCCGGATATGCCCCTGATGGTCGTGCATAATGCCATGCACCACGGACAAACCCAGCCCGGTACCCTCACCCACGTCCTTGGTGGTAAAAAAAGGCTCAAACAAATGTTCCAGGGTATCAGAAGCCATACCATCGCCACTGTCCCGCACCGACAGCGCAACATAATCGCCCTGAATAGTCTCATGACACGAGGTACATTCGACCGGGCGCTGATAATGCATGATCTCAAGCCGCAAATCCAACCGCCCTTTGCCATGCATGGCATCGCGGGCATTAACACACAAATTCATGACCATTTGCTGTAGTTGCACCGGCTCCATATTGATACTGATGCGTTCATCATCCGGCGGAGAATCAAACGTCAATCGAAGGCTGGCGGGTAAAGTGGAACGCAGCATTTTCACCGTCTCCCTGATTAACGGTCGCGGGTCCAGGTCTGTCATGTCTGCTTCGTTGTTTCGACTGTATGCCATCATCTGCTGAATCAGATCTCGCGCCCGCTCACCGGCCTTGTAAACCTGCTCCAGATACTCCTGTAGTTTTTCCTGCCCTTCACCCACACAACGGGTTAACGCCAAATCAGTATAACCGTTAATACTGGCAAGAATATTATTAAAATCATGCGCTATACCTGCGGTTAGCTGGCCAATAGCATCCATCTTTTGTGCTTGTTGCACCTGCTTTTCCATGCGCTGATGTTCCAGCTTGAGTCATTTGTATTCACTGACATCCTGAATATAAACGGATACACCCTCTGGCGAAGGATACACATATAAGGCCAGCCAACGATTCAAGGGGGCATAAAACTCTTCAATCCAGACCCGGTTTTGCTCTTGCATGGCCCGATGCAAATGCACCTGAAAAAAACTGGCAACATCCGGCATGACATTCCAGATACATTCTCCACGTAACTTATACCATGCAGTATTAAAAATATTGGCGGCAGAAGGATTAACATAAATAAAACGCCATTGGTCGTCCAGCGAGAAAAAACCATCGCTGATGCGCTCCAGCGTTTCATACATCTGCTCACCTTGACTTTGCGCCATTTGCTCTGCTTGCAAACGCTGCAATTCCAACGCAGCACGCTTGGCGGCAACACGCATTAACGCATTCTCTGTTACGGCTTCTTCACAGGGCTTATCATCAATAGCAAACAACACACCGATGCCATAACCACTACTGTTGAGCAAAGGGTTCCCCCGATAGCTGACGGCTCCCGTATCACGCAGAAAAATATCATCGGGATAACGCTCTACGACGTGTTCGGGAATAATCAACGGCTTACACTGTTTACAAATATCACCGGAAGGTGTGTCTTGCAAAGCATATGCAAAAAGCTCACCTTCATGCCCCGTATCCCAGAAACCCAACAATTCAACATCACTACCATTTTCAGAAATTTTACCCACTCCTGCCCAGCGCACGTTCAGGGCTTCGGCGACAGATTTGGCAATGTAGTGGAAAACATTCCTGGCTGGATCAGCAACGGTCAATGCCTCCAGCGCATCCACAAGACGTTTGCGTTCAGCAATGTCACGCACAATAGCAATAAACTGACCTGCACCGCCATGCTCCGGGAAATATTGCAGAAAGAATTCCACCGGTACCTGCTGTCCTGATTTGTGCTGATGCACTGTCTCAAAAGTAAGGCTGTCTACTTCGCCATTTAACAATGGCAACAGCATTGTGCGAAATTGTTGCTCATCAATCTCTGGCCTAATATCCACCGGACCCATCGTTAACAACTCAGGTTCGGTATACCCGACCTGTTCAACGGCTCCCATATTCACATATGTAAAAGAAAGATGCTCAGCATCAAAGATAAAAACACTGTCGAGCGTCTGATCTAAAAGCTGTTTAAATTTGCTTAAATCACGCCGTGATAAAACCTCCTGGGTAACATCCGTACGAATGGAAATATATTGTTCCGGTTTACCCTGATCATTAAATACAGGCATGATGGTGGTCTGCACCCAGTAATCACTGCCGTCCTTACGGCGGTTTTGAATCTGCCCCTGCCAGGTTCCACCCTGAGCAATAGTGCGCCACATGCCACGAAAAAATTCCGGCGGATGATTGTCAGACTTAATAATGCGGTGATTAGTCCCCATTAGTTCATCCCGTCGATAACCACTCACCTCACAAAACTTGTCATTGGCATAAGTAATCATGCCAGCCACATTGGTGACCGAAATAATGGCGTGCTGATCAAATACTTTTTGCAGAATTTCCAGTGGCGCCAGACCCAGTTTCGGCAGTTCGGAAGTCAATATGCGATTTTCAGAAGCCATATTATTCCTTCCAGGTCAGCGCACCCGTACGCTGAATATTTTCAAATACCTCAGTTCCCATATCACGCTCTTCGCCAACGCTTAACAGCAGGTCGTCAGATCGCTCTTGCAGAATTTTCAGGAACAACCCCGTCAGCTCAGGATCACGCCAGCCACTTTCCACTTCCCCGGCCATAATCAGAGTAATTTTTTCAATACTGAATGCGGGCTTATAAGGTCGCGCATTGGCCAGGGCATCATAAATATCAACCAATTGGAAAACCCGGGCCAACAGTGGAATATCCTCACCCTTTAAACCATCCGGATAGCCACTGCCATCCCAGCGTTCGTGGTGACTGCGCACAATAGGCTGGGTTAATTCCATACTTTTCAGACCACGCAATAACTCAGAACCAATAATGGTATGTTGGCGCATCACAATCCATTCCGCATCGTTTAACGGTCCGTCCTTAAGCAGAATACTGTCTGGAATACCCAGCTTGCCAATATCGTGTAATACACCACCTCGACGCAGTGCGGTCAGCTCTTCCGAATTCAGTCCCATGGCCTCACCCATTACCACTGAAATATGTGCCAGACGCGAACAATGGTTACCGGTATGTTCATCACGCGCTTCTACCATGCGCGCCAAAGCAAACAATAACGTTTCAGCATTTTCCAACTGATCAGTGAGCCGTTTGTGCGTAGCCAGATTATCAGTACGCGCCATCAGTTCCATAGGGCTATAAGGCTTATGAATAAAATCATTGGCCCCCGCCTGCAAGCTTTTTAATAATTCCATACGATCATTGGTGCCGGTCACCATAATCACTGGCAATAATTTCAAACCCAGGTCACTGCGAATCTGCCGGCACAGCTCATCACCATCCATACCGGGCATGCGCTTGTCAGCTAATACCACATCAAATTCTTCTTCACGCAATTTATCCAATGCTTCTTCGCCGTTACAGGCTTCGCTTACACAATAACGAGAGCCGCTCAGGACTTCCTTTTCCAATTCCCGATGCTGTTTTTCATCATCAACAATAAGCACCTTGAACGGTTGTTGTATTTTAGCCAAAGACATTTTCATTCCCTCAATTAATGCCGGGTTATCACGCCAGAGTACGCGGTTATTTAGCGCTTTAACGGTAAAACAAATATTACCTGTCGATTATTTTTATTCTGGCAATGGAAAATATTTATTGTTGTTTTTTTCCTAACTATAAATATTAGTTATTTTTTTCTATCGCACTCAATCCACCCAATACAATAGCGTTAAATAATTGGATTTTATCAAACGGCTTGGCCAGACAGGCTTCAGCACCTGCCTCCATGGCCTTTATTATATTTTCAGGCGTATTATAACCCGTCATCACCACCCTTGTACCACAGGTTTCCGGGTTCTCTTTGATTTTCCGGCACACATCAAGTCTCCTGATACCCGGCATCATTAAATCCAACAATACGGTATGAGGACGAAAGACCTGTAATTTCTGTCCGGCGTCAAAACCGTCATTTGCAACTTCGGTTTGCATCACACCCGGCAGACTTTGCAACAGCTCCACCAAAAACCCGGTGAGCTGCCTGTCATCGTCCACAATGAGAATACGGTGTGCAGTATCATCACCATAAACAGGGGTAACATGTGTAACCAATGATTCATTTGCAGGCAGATACTGAGAAACAAACCGCCTCAGTTCATCTTCCGCAAAACGCCGGTACCCCCCTGGGGTTGTCACAAAATCCAGTTTTCCTGCTAATGCCCAGTGTCGCAAAGTAACCGGAGAGATCATCAACAAGGTCGCAGCTTCGCTCGGTGTCATATAACGAACTTTTTTGAGAATTTGTCCATCGTATTTTCCCGGTTATTAAAATAACCCTGAACAATAGTCCGTCAAACACTAGACCAGACACGACAACGTTTCAAACGATTTTATTATTTTCAGCGAACACATCGCCCTTTGTAAAACCTTCTTTGGAAAAAGTGAAATAATGCAAATCACGGATAAAACATCCTGTTTTATAGGTCAAAAGTGCCTGAATCTTGCACATATCCCATACATCTGCTAACTAAAACAGTCAACACGCAGACAGGGAATCTCACAATGCCCATTGATTACGAAGAAAAACGCGATTTTATTCGCATGAATACCGAGCATGTTTTGCAATATAGAAAAACCAGTTCAAATGAAGTCCAACAAGGTATCTGCTGCAACCTCAGTGCTACCGGCATTATGTTTACCACTGAGCAGGAAATTTCGCCGGGAACGGAACTGGCAGTCACGATAACACCACAAAACTCTGTGGTATCACCATTCGACGCGACAATAACAGTAGTAAGAACACAAACTAATGGTATGTCATCACAGTACACCATTGCCGGCAGGATCACTTCGATACGGTAAATTCAGACGATCCAGGCTTTTTAATTTGGAAAAATTGTATTTTACAGCTCGGGGAAATCAGGTTTTGCAATTTGCAAAAAATTGACTGGATAAAGCTCAACAGGAACATCTATAGCAATAAAAATAGTATGCACACAAATCAATGTGTATGCGCCCCTTGCAAAACACGCCACCACTGACAAAATTATTTCGATCCAATAAATTTTAATTCAGACTATTTGCACGAAAAAAAACAGCATAATTTACGACAAACTCAGGGCTCAAAACGAATCACATCCCCTGGACTCAACCGGGTCGTTTCCGAGTCCAGTTCCCCCACCGAGAAAAGTTGTTGCACCTGAGTCACCACCAGAATACTGGTGGGGCTTTCCGAAAAACCCAATGCCCGCTGACCGGGCAAATCATTCACCGCAGACTGACTCAGCTGAAAAGTATTCAGCACATCACCTACCTTGATATTAGCCGCACCACCGGCATCAAAAAACACCTGCCTGCCCTCCGTGCGAATCACTCGCGCAGTAAACAATTGTGAGCTGAGATCATTAACCAACATACTCACCAGTTTATCCAAAACACGATGGATTCGCTGGCCAAAAGGCGAGGCATAAAACTTGTCATTCAATACCGGTAAAGTAGTGGGAAAATCAAACAACCCGGCATCCACTACTGATTCATTAAGCCGATGACGTGCCACTTCGGCACCAGTAATGCCATCATGCACAATGACATCCAATTCCAGATGTCGTACCCGCGCACCCAGTAAATGTTTAGTTACGCCCATATCACGAATCACCCCGCTCACCACAAACTGCACCCCCAGTGATTCGGCAAATTCTGTGGCCAACTGTCCGACCTCCTGTGCCGCTGGCAGAGCACCCAGAATACGCCCTTGCGATATCACATCATCATTACCCAGCGGCAATAAATACTGTGAGGCATCTGCGGTTCGCACACGACCATCCAGATCTAGGCGACGCTTCAGTTCGCGGGCAAGTGCAATTTCAATATTCGGTAAATCAGCAATCTGTGTACGATCCAACACATGAAACTGGGTAATTGCCATCTTGCGGCGATACTGAGCACTCAAACCGGATGGGGCTACTGATACTGTCCCGGTATTTATGTCCACAGCACGATTTGTCACTGCCTTCGCACCCGGCACCTGCGCCCGAATGCGTACGTAATAATTGGTTTCGTCCGTCCACTCGTCGAGAATCACCACGTTAGTGACATTGCCCCGCGCGGTAAAACGAACATTATCCGATACCACTCCACGAGACGACACCACCGTGGTGGTGGAAACCTGAGCATTGGCCTGTAACAATGCTTGTCGAATGGCATCCTGCAAAGCCAGGCGTTTAGCCACACCCACCGGGCCATTAATCGGCGACGTGCCTTCCGCCTCTACCACCTGCGCCTGCGCCACTCCCACCAGCACAAAAATCAACAACAAACCGGCACACCACATAAAATACGTTTTCATAAACCGCACGCTTCTCACCACGCTGACTCCTCTGGTTTGTCACCGGCAACACCACCGATGACAAACGATCAATTACTGCCACTAGCGGCAAAAAGTGGCAAAATCTTTAGTGATTACGCGGGTTTAAGCCCCTCCGCACATCTCGCAACCACACATTGAAAAAATGCCGCAGAGCCTTGTAAATACTAAAGAAATCCCAGTAATACGCCGCTGTAGCAGGGACAGAGACTCACGATGAAATTTTGTACATGCTATTGAATACACTATCCGTGCCAATGCGCTACTTGTCGTTGAAGCGAACAACGCAACCGGCTGTGTTGTTAATCATATTGCTTTGCAGTATCAGTGGCATTACCAGGGCGGGCATGCAGCATTATCAGGCACCATTGGGAAACGTGAATTGGCAAACCTCATCGAAAAAATTACATTGCACGCTGAGTCACGAGATTCCTCTTTACGGTACTGCCACGTTCACACAAACCGCTGGCCATAAACTGGAGTTCAGACTGACTGCAAAACGTCAGGCCAGTCGCAACAGAGACCGTGCCCATTTACGCTCTCTGCCACCAGAATGGAAACATCAGACAAGCGCGGTGGATTTGGGTGAAATCCCCATACACAAAGGCAATACTCCATTTCAATTACAGGAAGATTTGTCACGCCGCATACTGGTCGAATTACAAAAAGGTATGTTCCCTACTTTCAGTTATCGCGACTGGGCTGATGCCCGTGACGAGGTTATCGTTGTTCTGCCTGGTATTACTATAAAGCCGGTACTGGATGAATTTATCGCCTGCCTGGCAAACCTGCCGATTTATAAATTCTCGGATTTTAAAGACAGCCTGCTGCACTTTGCCTTTGGCAAAAGCACTCTCAACAAGAAAAGCCAAAAACGTCTTGATGAATTGGTGCGCTACATCAAAACCGACCCGCAACTGAAATACATTGATATTACCGGCCATACCGATGATATAGGACAACACCGCAGCAATGAAAAACTCAGCCAACAACGCAGCCAGGCGGTAAAAAATTACCTTATTGCCAAAGGTGTTTCACCACAACTGTTTAAATTGAAAGCCCTGGGTGAACGCAGCCCGAAAGCCAGCAACCGTACTGACAAAGGTCGCGCCCAGAACCGCCGGGCCACGGTCAGACTGGTCAAATAAAATACCACTCCATAAAAGGAAAAGTCATGAACAGTAAATGGCAGCCAATTTTACTTGCGATTTTTGTAGCAAGCCTGACAGCCTGTTCCGAACAAACATCATCAGAAAAAACCCTGACGGAAGAAGCGCATTTTTTGACTGAGAAACTGGAAACCATTAAAAAAGCTGAAACAGTGGAGAAAGTGATTCAGGATGCGGCCACGCAACAGCGGCGTAACATCGAGGACCAGGGCGGCTAATTCTTGTTAGCCCTGAGAATTAGTTAATACAAAATTAAACCACCAATGTCATTAAGTGAATAAATCGCGGTATAATGTAGGCTGGCTGGCCTGAATGATGAAAACCCAACGCAAAGGGTTAAACCTAAAATCCGCAGCTGAACGGTCTGTAAAGTGCGTTGAATTTTGTGACTGGCAAGGCGCGATGAGGAGTAATAGCCTGCTATTGCGACGATGCGCAACGCGGCCAGACGCAAAAGGCAACGTGCTATACAGATTGTAGCAACTCACTCAACCCGTGCGCCAAAACCACTCAACAAGCTATTTATCAAATATGTTAATACATCCTCGAAGCGGTCAACTGCGGAATTTAGGTTAAACCTACGCGGATTCTAGGTTTATCATTTCTGCCCTGCAAATAAAAAGCCCCTGTTTCAGGGGCTTCAATCAGGAACGTGACACTTATGGCCCAAAGTGACTCCTAAATAAGGTTAAGTATACCTGATACAGATTTTGTTAATTTAAAATAGAGGCAAACTATTGTTTTACAAGAACAACAGATGATCCGCCCCATTAAAATAAACATTAGTGTCAAATTTTTGCGGTCCGCCAACAACATTCTTTACATTTCTTTTTCAGGCTCACTATTTTCTTCTTTTCTGGGAATAAGATAAACAGGTACTTCGATGGCGGGAGAAAGCCCCATCCTCGCACATGAAGACTGTACATACTCACGCCAATAGGGCCATACGTGATAACCCACATTATCTGCCGAAAAAGCTTTTTGCTCTTCCTCAGCCAGCTGCTTTTTAGATAAATACTTTGCTTCAAAGACTCCCGCAATTTCCAATATTGGCTTGTAACCATCCTTAGTACTTTCTTCTTTCTCTTCAAGATAAATGAGGCGAACGCCTACTGAATAGAAAAAATGGTAATCCCAAATATCCTCTCCGTCAGAGTCGGTTAGTGAGATCTCTTTTACCTTAGCAACAGCCCTGAAGCTCTGAATGGCAGTCTCATCTCTATCCAAGGCTGGAAGATCAATCTCATCTCTGACAAAGACTTTGCTTTCTTTCAGGTTCACCGATTGAATACAGAGACAATCTTGAGCATTCTTCAAACAAGCATTCATAATTAAGCTGCCTGATTCTCCCATACCTTGGGATCACGATAATCAAAGACATTCTCAGTTTTACGAATAAGCTCATCTTTATTCACCGCGCCATCTTCCATTGTCCAATGAATTTCACCACCAGCCTCCATGCTACCCAGCACAGAATCGACAGGAACAGTAACGTTTGGCTTTACTCCTAACGCAAAACAAATATCAGAGAAGCTTCCCAATGTCATGTTACGAGCACCACTTAAAATCTGTGTAACGTAAGAACGAGACTTTCCTAAACGACGCGCAAGTTCTTTCTTGCTAACATTCAAATCTTCAAGTGCCACCAAAATGTCTTCAGCCACGTTATAAACAAGTTCTTCACGGGCATATGCTCTTTTTTCTGCTCTACTGAAATCTTTATCCTCAGAATAAAACATATCTTTAGCACTCATCTCCATTCTCCTCAATTCTTCGCCAGTTGGCCCCAACTTTGTTGGTATCGCTCTCTCTCAGATCATCATAATCTTTATAGACATAGTGACTAATAAAATACGTATTTTTATGTCGATCAGATAACCAACAATAACCTCTTATTGGTATGCGCTTTAAGGCATTAAACTTCTTGGCTCTTTGCTGTCCTCTCCTTTTTGGCAAGTCACCTTCTTGCGGAAAATTCTCTCTAGACATTCTACCGCCATCCGCAAGCCTCTCAATCTGCTGAATAATTCTGCGGGTAAACGACTTGCGCTTATTAGCATTAACACTATTGAGAGCCTCACTGTAGCTATCCAACGCTTTTTTGCAGTGTATGATCGTAAATTTTGAACCTTGATAATCGTCCTTGGGTTTATCGTCGCTCACATCAGGCCTAAACTTTAGTTAATATATATGTTAACTGCACTGTTTTTCAACCCACAAACAAAATATAAATATATCGCGGGGTGTATAGGGTTATTTCTCTTTAAATTTTAATACGTTACGTATTTTTAAAAAAAGGGAGGGATGGTGAAGCCCCCTCTTTAAAAAATAATGCAGACTATTCAATAGCTTATAATATTTTTGGTGACATCAATCCCAAATATCACCGGAACATGCGTTTAAAACGGAATATCATCATCAAAATCCCCCATGCCACCCCCAGCCGGTGCGGCGGCTGGCTGTTGCGGGGCGGCCCCTGAGGACTGATTAGAGGGTTGATTAGATGTAGGTGATTGGTTGAAGTTACCAGTACCCCCACTCCCCCCACCACGGCTGTCCAACATTTGCATTTCGTTGGCAATAATTTCAGTGGTATAATGATCATTACCGCTTTGATCCTGCCACTTGCGGGTTTGCAGTTTGCCTTCGATATAAACCTTGGAGCCTTTTTTCAAGTATTCACCCGCGATTTCTGCCAGACGACGGAAAAATACCACACGATGCCATTCGGTATTTTCCTTTTGCTCACCGGTGTTTTTGTCTTTCCAGCTTTCACTGGTGGCTATCGTGACATTGGTCACGGCACCACCATTGGGCATATATTTCACTTCGGGATCCTGCCCCAGATTACCAATCAAGATAACTTTGTTTATGCCGCGTGCCATTGTCTTTTCTCCTGCTTGTACACTGTTTTATTCAAAAAATAATTTAACTGCTTTGCTTTTCTGCATTGTCAACAAATTCATCATCCGCTGCAAAGGCCTTAAGTGCTTCGCGGTCCAGGGCATGCAGATCCACTTTCAAGTAGGCAACCCCGTCCTCTGCAATCACCACTGCTTCGGCAACACCGGTTACTCTGGTAAATTCACCCACTAACTGCCGTGCCTGTTCTTCGCTAATGGGCCCTACCCGCACCAAGTGGCTGCTGAGGTAGCGCGGGCTTTGCATGGTGGCTGCCACCAAAAACCATACGGCGGACATGCCTGCGCACAAGCCGAATACTGCCTCAAAACCCATGGCACCGTACAGCCAGCCACCCAGCACACCGCCAAAAAAGGCACCCAGAAATTGTGAGCTGGAGTACATTCCCATGGCAGTGCCTTTGTTGTCAGGCGAGACCATTTTTGCCACCAGCGAAGGCAATGAAGCCTCCAGCACATTAAACGCGGTGAAAAAGATGAATAACCCTAGCACGATGCTGGTAATCGAGTTGTAACCAAACATGAAAATCAGCTGACCTATACCCAGCACCAACACCGAGGCCGTAAACACGGTCTTCATGCGGCGCTTTTTCTCAGCGATGATAATAAACGGCACCATCAACAGCATGGCAAACACCATCACCGGCAGATAAATATACCAGTGCTGCTCGGCGGCCAACCCTGCGTGGTCACGCAACGCCAGTGGCAGCGCCACAAACGTTGCGGTCAACATCATGTGCAATATCATGATGCCAAAATCCAGGCGCAGCAGCTGGGGATCACGAATCACGTTTTTAAGCTGGGCAGGCACAGTCTGCGCGTCACGGTGTAACACACTGCGCACCGGATTTGGCACCACAAAATGCAAGACAGCGATGGCCACCAACGCCAGTACAGCGGTCAGCCAGAAAATACCGTCCACGCCAATCCAGTTGCTGAACAACGGCCCCATCACCAGCGATACGGCAAAGGCCACACCAATACTCATACCGATAATGGCCATGGCTCCGAGACGCTTTTCTTCACGGGTGAGATCCGCCACCAATGCCATTACCGCTGCGGCAATGGCACCCGCACCTTGCAGAGCCCGACCGAAAATCACACCGTTCATCGTATCTGCGGTGGCCGCCACTACGCTGCCAATCACAAAAATAATCAGCCCGAGAATAATCACCGGTTTGCGGCCAAAGTGATCCGAGGCCATACCAAAGGGAATCTGTAATGCCGCCTGGGTCAGGCCGTAAATGCCAATGGCCAGGCCAATGAGCGCAGGTGTATAGCCCTCCAGCGTTTCTGCATACAATGCAAACACTGGCAGAATCATAAACAGCCCCATCATTCTCAGGGCATAAATACCGGCCAGGGAAAATACGGCGCGGCGCTCGGTGGGGAGCATGGCGTCGTCTGTCGTCGTTTTATGGATGCTTTCGGATGTGGAGGATTGCGTCACTGCAATACTTGCTCAACTTAAATTTATTATTGCTGGTTTTTGCGTCGTTCAGACAGAACGGCGTATGATATCAGGTTTGCGTTCCGCCGGAAAAACCCGCGCACCGTTGCAACCCCAAAAAACCCTAACACGAGATGTCGTCAGCATGGATTTAATACGTATTCAGGGTGCCCGCACCCACAACCTTAAAAACATCAACGTGGAATTGCCACGGGATAAACTCATTGTGATTACAGGGTTATCGGGCTCAGGCAAATCCTCTCTGGCTTTTGATACCATTTATGCTGAGGGCCAGCGCCGTTATGTGGAGTCCCTTTCCGCCTACGCACGTCAATTCCTGTCGATAATGGAAAAACCCGACATAGATCATATTGAGGGATTGTCTCCGGCCATTTCCATCGAGCAAAAATCCACGTCACATAACCCGCGCTCCACCGTGGGTACCATTACTGAAATTTACGATTATCTGCGACTGTTATTCGCACGCGCGGGTGAACCGCGCTGTCCCGAACACGATGCCAGCCTGGAAATGCAAACCGTCAGCCAAATGGTGGATCAGGTGCTGACCCTGCCGGAAGGCACAAAAATCATGTTGCTGGCACCCGTGGTGCGCAACCGAAAGGGCGAACATCTCAGTGTGCTTAAAGATTTGCGCGCCCAGGGTTTTGTGCGTGTACGTGTTAACGATGAGCTGTTTGAGCTGGACGGTGTACCAGAGCTGGATCTGCGTAAAAAGCACAGTATCGATGTTGTTGTGGACCGCCTTAAAGTACGTGACGATCAGCAGTCACGACTGGCCGATTCCTTTGAAACAGCACTGGCGCTCACCGATGGCATTGCGTCAGTGATGCTGATGGATGATGCACAGGGACCGGATGGAGAACAGGAATTGTTGTTTTCTGCCCGGTTCGCCTGCCCGCAATGCGGCTATTCCCTGCCGGAGCTGGAACCGCGCATGTTTTCCTTCAATAACCCGGCCGGTGCCTGTGGTGGTTGTGATGGTCTGGGTGTAAAACAGTTTTTTGATGCCGAACGTGTGGTTCGCCACCCGGAACTGTCTCTGCCTGCGGGTGCTATACGCGGCTGGGATAAACGTAATGCCTATTACTTTCAGATGATCAGCTCGCTGGCAGAACATTATCACTTTGATTTGGACACACCGTTTCATGAACTGCCGGAAAATATTCAGCACATCATCCTCAATGGCAGCGGCACAGAAGAAATCGAATTTCGTTATTACAAGGACCGGCATAACAATAGCGGCACCTTCACCAGCCGCACCCATGCTTTCGAGGGTATTTTACCCAATATGGATCGCCGTTATCACGAAACCGATTCCAATGTGGTGCGTGAAGAACTGGCAAAATATCTCAACACCCATTCCTGCCCTGATTGCGGTGGTACGCGATTAGCCAAAGGCCCACGGCATGTATTCGTCGCACAATCAACACTGCCCGAATTAACTGCACTACCCGTCGGCCGGGCACAAACCTTTTTTGCTCAATTGAAATTAGAAGGCCACCGGGGGGAAATTGCAGAAAAAATTGTCAAGGAAATCGGCCAGCGACTGGATTTTCTGGTCAACGTCGGTCTTGACTATCTTTCGTTGAACCGTAGCGCCGACACTTTGTCTGGCGGCGAGGCACAACGCATTCGTCTGGCCAGCCAGATTGGCGCTGGCCTGGTGGGCGTGATGTACGTCCTGGATGAGCCTTCCATCGGCTTGCATCAGCGCGATAACCAGCGCCTGCTCAGCACACTCACGTACCTGCGTGATATGGGCAATACCGTCATCGTCGTCGAGCATGATGAAGATGCCATTGCCAGTGCAGATCATGTGCTGGACATTGGCCCCGGTGCCGGTGTGCATGGCGGGGAAATTGTTGCCCAAGGCACACCGCAGGAAATCATGACCAACAAAAATTCGCTGACAGGTGCCTACCTGTCCGGGCGCAAAACCATCACGATTCCTGAACAACGCACCCTGCCGGATGCAACACGACAAATCCGCATTCTCGGTGCCTCGGGCAATAATCTGAAAAATGTGAATGTGGATATCCCTGCTGGACTGATGACGGCAGTGACCGGCGTGTCGGGTTCCGGAAAATCCACACTTATTAATGACACTCTGTTTCGTTTTGCCGCACAACAAATCAACAACAATCCAGAAGCGCCCGCGCCAATGGAAAAAATAGAAGGGCTTGAGCAATTCGACAAAGTCGTGGACATTAACCAAAGCCCTATCGGCCGCACGCCGCGCTCAAATCCCGCCACTTATGCAGGCCTGTTTACACCCATTCGTGAATTATTTGCCGGCACCCAGGAAGCCCGTGCGCGCGGTTACACGCCAGGCCGCTTCAGTTTCAACGTCAAAGGTGGCCGCTGTGAAGCCTGCCGCGGCGATGGTGTTATCAAAGTGGAAATGCATTTTCTACCGGACATCTACGTACCCTGCGACATCTGCAAAGGCAAACGCTACAATCGTGAAACCCTGGAAATTAAGTATAAGGGACTGAACATCTATGAAGTGTTAGAGCAGACCGTGGAAGACGCGCGTGCTTTTTTTGATGCCATTCCCTCAGTAGCACGTAAATTGCAAACCCTGATGGATGTCGGCCTCAGTTATATTAAATTAGGTCAGGCGGCTACCACACTGTCCGGTGGTGAAGCACAGCGTGTGAAACTGGCGCGCGAATTATCCAAACGCGATACCGGCAACACGCTGTATATTCTTGACGAACCGACTACTGGCTTGCATTTTTATGATATCGAGCAATTACTCGGTGTGTTGCACCGCTTGCGCGACCATGGCAATACCATCGTGGTTATCGAACACAACCTGGATGTGATTAAAACGGCCGACTGGGTGATTGATTTAGGCCCGGAAGGTGGTGAAGGTGGTGGTGCAATTGTCGCCTGTGGTTCACCGGAAAAAATTGCTGCAACAGAAAATTCCCATACGGGTTACTTCCTGAAACCAGTTCTGGAGTCCACCGCACTCAAGGCAACGGGCACACATTAGGGGGCGTTAACAATAAGCTGCAAAAACTTCAAACTTTGACTAGTATTGTTCCATCAGTTGCGCAGTTGCGCTGAAGTCAGCGCACTGGCTGCCGGTCATCGCCGGGCGCGCTGAGCGGATGTCGTAAGTACAAAAAACAGGTGCTGTTTCGGGATGAGCTTGCCCCAGGATCACGTCGGTAAACCGAAACATGACACCTCTGATGCCAACCAGCATATGGAGAATGCATTAATGAATGAGCCTGCCAGCAAGATACATACGCTTTCTCCCGCCAGCCAGCCCACAACAACCGAACAACAGCAATGGTACGAAGAAAACAACATCAACCTCGTTGATCTGTGGCTGGAATTTGTCAGACATCGCGTCATCATTTTTACCTCCGTAGCCCTGGCGCTCATTGCCGGGTTACTGCTCGCCTTCCTGCTGCCACAAAAATACAATTACACGAGCACGATAGAAATTGGCAGCACTTCGGCTCAAACCACTTCCGGTACAGCACCACAATTAATTGACCCTCCCGAAACGGTGCTGGCAAAAATACAGGAAAGCTATATTCCGTTAGCACAACAACAATTCCGCAAAACGCACCCTGACAACAACGCCTTCTACAAAATTAACGCGCGGATTCCCAAAGGCAGCCAACTGGTCGTGCTGGAGGCCAAAGGTGTAGAAGCAGACAGCGCCAGTTACCTGCAACAATTACAAACTGCGACGGAATATTTGTTACAGGATCACCAGCGAGTGATGAATGTTTACCAGGCAGAACTGAATAATCAATTGGCTTTGGCGAGAATAGCACTGGATGAAATTACCGACCCCAGTACCCTGGCCACACGTCAAAAGCAGCTGGAAAGCCAACTTAACAGCGCCCGCATTAAACTGGATGAACTGCGTGACCCCCGCGTGCTGGCGGTGCCACGTCAGCAACTGGAAAGCAAGCTGGCTCGTGAGGAGAAACAATTAACCGATTTAAAAGACCAGACCAAACTGATCAAAGCACGTTATCAACGCCTGGATGAAATCGATATCCTGTTAAAGCAGCAAATCAGCGATCTTGAATCACAAATCGACGCCTCCCTTGCTCAACGCAAACAGGCCATTGGTAACATGCAAAGTGAATCAGCCGCCATGGCCATGCTGCTCATTGATAACGGCATCCAGCAGAACCGTACGCGACTCGCTGCCTTGCAGGAACGTCTGTTTATTGACCAGCAAAATCTGCGACTGGAACTGGAAGAAAAAGTAGCCGCCAATCTGCGTAGCCAAAGCGTACAAAGCAAACTCATTGACAAAACCAACAGCGAACTCAGCCGCCTGGAGATTGGCAACCAACGTGCGCTACAGCGTCACCAACCCGAAATTAGCAAACTTGAAGAAAAACTCGTTAAGCTTTCGGCTGACTCCCGGCGCTCTGTTGAACGTCAACAACAAACCATCACCCAAATTGAGGCAAAACTGAATAACCTGAAAGCCACCCGTACTATTGCTCCTCCCATGCAATCACTACAACCCACTGGCCCTGGCAAAAACCTTATTATTATCTTGTCTCTGGTGCTCGGCTTAATGCTTGGCATTTTTGCCGCATTTTTTGCCGCATTTTTAAATAAGGTCAAACAACACAGAGTGGCGGCGGATCCGAACTAAACCCTGCCCCTTCTGCTGTCATGCAACAACGGGGGCTGTCGTCCTCCTGTGACCCAGATTAATTTTTACCGCATGGTCCCGGATAGTAGAAGTAAACAATTCACGCACAAGGTTTTCACCCAACATCCCCATAATAAGTGGAATGATACTTGACAGTACCAACCAGTTAATGAGGGGAGACGCATTTTTAAAAAACATGAGCGAAGCAAGTGCGGCCAAACTCGTGAGCACGAGAAGTGAGCGCGTGACTGGCGTAAATGTATATTGTGTTTTCATATTTATCATCCTGAGTATTTGGTTACAGTATCCTGATAACAGGCCGTCGCTAAACGACCGCTGCCAGGATAAAGCAAATGGCGTGCCATATATTTTATCTCTATGTTATTCAATACGTTATTTAACAATTACGGTGTCTGCCCTGTCGATGGCTAACACAAGTGTCTCTTTGGGGAGACGGTGGACTTAGGCAAAAAGAAGAAAACCATGCAATATAGCCAATCAGGCTCGTCGTAAAACGGCGACATTCCGCAATGATCTGTAATTTGAAAGGGGCAACAGAGGGGGGGGGGAGCTATAGGGCATAGCCGTCAGGCTAAGCCAGGTAGGGTGGAACAAGCGTAGCGGTTCCACCCAATGGGAAAGAAACATCAAGGTTTGATCCGTTATCAAAGTCCACCTTGAGTCACCATTCGCCGCCAGTAAACCGTTATTGCATGAAGGCTTTTTCTTCTGTTTCAGGCGGTCAGGTTGTTGATTTTTTGTCAGTGGTGGTGAGCACAGAGGCTATCTGTTGTTTCTTACCGCCTATTGGTGGAACCGCTGCGCTTGTTCCACCCTACCGTTTTACCCTGTATTGAAGAAAGCAAAAAATCAGTAATACTCCAGCTTCATCCTCTTTCCGGGTAGCGCTTAGCCTGACGGCTATGGGCTATAAGGATAGTACTACAAGGTCACAGAACAAAAGAGGTTGGCACCAATGCGATTAACGACAAGGTAACGGTACAAATGATAAGGGCGACGTTATCGATACAGCCCTACAGACCATCGGTTAATAGTTATTGAACCAACTGATTCAAGTCAAAGATCGGTAATAAAATAGCCAGCACAATCACCAGTACGATAGCACCCATACTCAAAATCAGCAGTGGCTCGAACAAGCCCATAAGCCCGGAGATCAGCGTTTCCATTTCCCGCTCCTGGCCACCCGCTGCGCGCTCCAACATGTCTTCGAGATTGCCACTGGCCTCACCACTGGCAATAAGATGCACGGTCATTGGTGGAAAATAACCACAGGATTCCAATGCCAAATAAATGCCCGAGCCTTCACGCACGCGCCTGGCAGCAGCATCCACAGCTTCGCGCATGGGCAGGTTGTTCATTACCTGTGCGGAGATTCGCATACCGTCCAGTACGGGTACGCCGCTGGCCACCAGAATACTGAACGTACGGGCAAAACGTGCGGTTTCCAGGCCTTTTACCAGGCGCCCGATGAGTGGCATAACTAACAATAGCTGGTGAAAACGAAAGCGCACGGCATGCGATTTCAATGAGTACGCAAAAGCCACTCCCGCAATCAATAGAACGAAAAAAATACCTGCGCCGTAGTTTTGCACAAATTCGCTGCTGGCAATCAGCCCCCGGGTTAATGCCGGCAACTCCTGGCCGATGTTTTCAAAGACCTGTACAACTTGCGGTACGACATAGGCCAGTAACAAAATCACCACCGCAATCGCCACCACTGTCAACAGGGCAGGATAAATCAGCGCCAGCATCATTTTTTGTGATAGCTGCTGGCGTGATTCGGTGTAATCCGCCAGACGTTCCAATACCACTTCCAGATGCCCGGACTGTTCACCCGCCGCTACCGTGGAACGAAACAGGTCCGAGAATACATGAGGGAAATCAGCCAGCGCGTCAGCCAGCGCATGACCTTCCAAGACCCGTGAGCGTACGGCTGCCATCATGCTTTTGAGGCGAGGCTTTTCGGTTTGCTTGGAAACCGTAGCAAGAGTTTCATCGATGGGCATGCCGGAGCGCACCAGGGTCGCCCATTGGCGGGTAATCAGCGCAAGATCAGTGGAACTGATACCACGCTGAAACAGAGAGCGTTTGCTGCGAGCTTCACGCTGTTGCACAGCTTCGACGGATAAAGGGGTAAACCCTTGCTCACGCAACTGCTGACGAATCTGCCGTGCGGCATCGCCTTCCAGCACACCGCTTTTTTCGCGGCCACGCTCATCCAGTGCGGTGTATTCAAATGCGCCCATAGTCAAGTATCAGGTATCGGGTTGCCAACAACCTCAGTAACCCGTTTTTAATCTTCCCTCGTGACGCGCAGCACTTCTTCAACACTGGTATCACCCGCCAATACACGGCGCAAGCCATCATGACGAATGCCAGGAGATTGCTGTCGCGCATAACGTTCAATTTCGTGTTCACTGGTGCCGTCGTGGATCATGTTACGCAGGTTATCATCCACTTCCACCAGTTCATAAATGCCGGTACGACCGGCGTAACCCTGAAAATTACAGTGCTTGCAGCCTTCAGCTTTATAAAAAGTCGGTGGATTGGCTGCGTCCAGTGCAAAGCGTTCACAATCAACCTCGTTGACCGTATACGGTTGCCTGCATTCTTTGCACAGCAGACGCACCAGACGTTGTGCCAGCACACCCAGCAACGTCGATGACAACAGGAAAGGTTCCACCCCCATATCACGCAACCGGGTAACCGCACCCACAGCACTATTGGTGTGCAGGGTGGATAATACCAGATGGCCGGTAAGCGATGACTGCACAGCGATTTCCGCTGTTTCCAGGTCACGAATTTCACCCACCATCACCACGTCCGGATCCTGACGTAAAATTGCACGCAGACCACGGGCAAAGCTCATATCAACTTTTGCATTCACGTTGGTCTGGCTGATGCCATCGAGATCGTATTCCACGGGATCTTCAACGGTCATGATATTGCGTTTGTTATCGTTGAGCTGTGTTAATACGGCATAAAGCGTTGTGGTTTTACCCGAGCCAGTGGGGCCGGTCACCAGAATAATGCCATGCGGTTTATGGATGACTTTATCCATATTTTGATGGGTCTGTTTGTCCATACCCAGATGAGATAAATCCAGGCGCCCGGCCTGCTTGTCGAGCAAACGCATCACCACGCGCTCACCCTGTCCGGTGGGGATAGTGGAGACACGCACGTCCACCGCGCGCCCGGCAATGCGCAGACCAATACGCCCATCCTGCGGCAGACGCTTTTCGGCAATGTCCAATTTCGCCATCACTTTAATACGTGACACTAACAACGGTGCCAGCACGCGACGCGGCGTCAGCACTTCTCGCAACATGCCGTCCACACGAAAACGCACCACCAGTCGTGTTTCATAGGGCTCAATGTGGATATCCGAGGCATCTTCCTTAATGGCTTGCGTCAGCAGTGCATTGATTAAACGAATAATCGGTGCATCATCTTCACTTTCTAAAAGGTCTTCCGGTTCGGGCAGGGCTTGTGCAACCGTAAACAGATCGGCCTCGTCATCAAGGTCGTCCATCATTTGCATGGCTTCACCCGAGTGCTGCTCGTAAGCCTTTTGCAGGCGCGCCTCAAATTCATCGGCATCAATACATTCAAAATGCACCGGGCGTGACAGAAAGCGACGCACCTCAGCCAGTGTCATGCTGTTCACACCGGGGCGCACCAGCACAACGACATGTTCGGGGGTTTTTTCACTCACCAGCACGCCATTGCGCTTGGCAAAGATGAAGGGAAGCGCGGGAATGGCCGGGGCAACAGGAGGCACACTGTCGGACAACACAGCCTCGGCTGTGTTGTCAGGTGCAATATCAACGACGCTATTCATGAGTGGTATTAACAGACAGAGCGTTTAAAACTCGTCCTCCTCATCTTCCCAGTCAGAAAATATAGACACGGAATCCTGTTTCACAGGCGCACGCTGATCCTGCTGCTGATTTTCAGTGGGTTTTTGTTGCTGCGAACGAGTGATAAAGGGGGCTGGCAATTCCAGGAATTCTTCAGACTCAGGCATCACCGGGTGTGATTCATTTGACATCAAACTCACACCATCTTCTCCCAGCCGCAGTTGTTCGGAACGAATAAAGTTGTATTTGCTGCGCGTCAGCTTAAAGCTGTCTTCTTTGGTGCGCAGAATGGTAGGCCGTAAAAACACCATCAGGTTGGTTTTCACTTTTTTCACCGAGGTATAACGAAATAAGGCGCCCAGCAACGGAATATCTCCCAGCAATGGTACTTTTTGCTCAGTCTCTACCAGATCGTCCTTAATCAGGCCGCCCAGTACCAACATTTTGCCGTCATCCACCAACACACTGGTTTTAATCGAACGTTCACTGGTCACAATGTCACCTGCACCAGCCGCACCACCAGCAACACCATCTACCGTTTGCTCGATATCCAGACGAATGGCATCGCCTTCGTTGATTTGCGGTTTTACTTTCAGGCGTATGCCAATTTGTTTGCGCTCGAAAGTGGTAAATGGGTTCACCGACGACGATGCTCCCCCTGTATTGGCAAAGGCACCGGTGGGAATCGACAGTTCCTGACCGACAAAAATTTCCGCTTCTTCGTTATCCATGGTCACCAGATTGGGTGTGGACAGCACATTGGTGATGCCGTCACCTTCCAGCGCGCGAATCAACCCGGCAAAATTAAAGGTGCCACTACTGAATTGGCCCAGGCCAATGGTGACACCAGAACCAATGGCCGACAGTGCCGCAGCCGTGCCGCCCGCCCCAGATGCTGCGGCTCTTGCAGCGCCCTGTGCAAGCCCGGAGATACTGCTACTGCCGCTACCGAAGTTGATTGCACCCACCGGGTTATCACCACCGCTGCCATCAAACAACCATTGTACGCCCAATTCCGCAGCCCGATCCGAGGATACCTCGGCAATAATCGCTTCCACCATCACCTGCGCACGACGCACATCCAGCTGGGCAATAACAGATTTCAGTGAACGAAACACCGTGGGTGCGGCGGTAATAACCAGCGCATTGGTGCTTTCATCGGCCTGAATATCAAAAGGCTGGCGGGACGATGCAGGCGTTCCCTTGGCTTTTTTATCTTTGGTCTTTTTGGTTTTGCCCACCCCGGTAAGCACTGGCACCAGATCCTTGGCCTTGGCGTAACGCAAATAAACGACATGGGTATCACCCACCACTTCGGAGGGAGTGTCCAGGTGTGAAATGATGGCACGCAGCTGCAAACGTTCGGCGCGCTCACCACCAATCAAAATACTGTTGGTGCGTTCATCTGCCACCAACATGGGTTTGCTGGCCTTGGGATTCTTTTTACCGGCCTGCTGTTGCAGGCTGGTGAGCACTCGCACCAGATCCGAAGCTACGGCGTTTTCCAGTGGCACAATTTCAATTTCACCGCTGGTGGGTTGATCGATGCGTTTGATGATTTTCACGAGTCGTGCAATGTTGGCTGCACGATCAGAAATAATCAGCACGTTGCTTTGCGGGTAAGCAGCGAGATGACCTTGTGGCGGCACCAGAGGACGCAGAATAGGCACCAATTGAGCGGCGGTGACATGCTCTATTTCGATCACCCGGGTGACCGCCTCATCACCTTTGCCCGGCTGGCGTGATGAAACAAACGGCATGGCACTGTGTTTGGCATCGGCATCCGGCACAATTTTAATGGCCTTGCCACTGGGGACAGCGGTATAACCATGCACTTCAAGAATGGACAAAAAAACCTTATAGACTTCATCCTTACCCATGGCGCGATTGGAAATCAGCGTCACCTTACCTTTGACCCGCGGATCAACAATAAAATTTTTGCCGGTGACTTCCGCAATGGAACTGATCACCGCACGGATATCAGCGCCCTTGAATTTCAGCGTGGTGGTTTCGGCAGCAAAACCAGGGGATAACCACAGCAGCCCAATCACCAACCAGACACAGCTTAACTTCTGCCACCGCGATTCCATTTGTACTCGTTCAATCTTCATCCTGTTCCCCGGCCATTGTATTCCTGGCCAGTACGGCCCGTTGTTAATTCTCTCACGTCACTCCACCTGAAAGGCAAAAGATTCCATTACCCCGTTGCGTTCCACGTCCAATGTCACCGAGCTTGCTGTAGACAAGTCGCGCATAATTTCCAAGGCTTTAATAGGGTTGTCCAGTGCAACACCATTCACTCCCGTCACCACGTCGCCGTTTTTCAGTCCGAAACGCCCTAACAGTTTTCGGTCTTTACCGGGACGAATACGATAGCCCTTGAGCTTGCCCGTAGCCCTGTCAGTCACTGGCGAGGCGTTCACCAGATTCATCAGCGTTTGTGGCTCGCTCATCAAGGCATCACGATACTGGCGCAACAAGGCGGCATTATCTGCGGTACCTGCCTGCGTTATACCACGCCCACGCGCTCGTGACGTATTCTGCACCGCCGTGCGCGAGGCCATCGCACTGACAATCTCATCCTTCGGCAAACGCAAGGTTTCAAGCCGACCACGGTGCTCAAGAATCACCCGATCTGCATAAATTTCGCGCAACACTGCATTGCCCGGCAACTTTTGGTCTATAGCGTAAGCCTCTTCCACACCTTTGCCATCAGCAATAATCGCACGCGCCTCAACGGGATCAGAAGACGCCAGCAAACCATGCAGCTTCAAATTCAATCGGGTATCCGGAGCCTCGGTCATCTGCGCCACGGGCACCGATGAGACTTTCTGAATTTCACCAAACAGGTGCCATTGACCAATACGGTTGATATCGGAAGCACCCGGTTGAACAGCCTTTGCATTGGACTGAAGCGATGTACGAGGTAACGGCACTGGCTCCACTGGCTGACTGGGCAATATCTGCCAGGTCCACTGCGCGAGACTTTGCGCCAGCAATACGATAAGCAACAGCAACACCAGCAGAGGCAAGCGTTTGTCCGTGCCTATGGCTGCCAGCCACGCCATCACTTTTGCGCCTGTATCCGTGCGAAGGGATGTACCCCAATCAGCCATTGCCTTGTCCATCGGTCATGCTATTTTACTACCCTTTTAATTACTGGCCAGCAGCGTCGGCCAAATCAGGCAGAATCGCCAAATGTTGGCAGTGCAGCGAAGCTTCCCACATTTCCACCACAAATTTTACTGTAATCCTCGCAAAACACCTAGAAATCGCCTTCTCTTAACAGCCCTTACCCTTGAATTTAATACACTTTTCATACTATCCAGGCAGGCAGCACTACAAACTACCAGTATTTAGCGGCAATCACCAGCCCGCCAAAAACTGTCGCGCAATGAATACATACCCAAAACCACTGAACAGGTTACAATGCGGGCACTACCGTTATGCGACACACTAAGCTACTGCACAATTCTCTCATAATGATCACGATCCTGCTCCACGGGGCGGTAAACGCCGACGCATTCCGGTTTGTTCCGCTGGACCATAACGGCAAACCGTTGCCTCTGAATGAGCGCGAACAGCTGCAAGAATGGCCCTGTATACTTGATCAAAGCACGGGGCTGATCTGGGAGGGAAAATCCAGGGCCGCCGGTCTGCATTATCTCAACAACACTTTTAACTGGTTTGACCCGAATCACACACGCAATGGCGGCCTCGCAGGAGAACCTGGCAATAAACAATGTCGCGAAGGTGCCCAGAAAAATGCCTGTGATACCCATCGTTTTGTGCAGGCCGTCAATAACGAAAAACTCTGTAATGCCCGCGACTGGCGGCTGCCGCATCGCGAAGAACTCCGCAGTCTGGTGGATTACGATATCCCCTATCCTGGCCCCACCATCGATACACAAGCCTTTCCCAATAGCATCGCACAATTTTACTGGTCCGCCGACACGAATGCGAGCGAACCACTGGAAGCCTGGGGTATCGGTTTTTCTTTTGGTTTTGATTATGCCTATTTCAAAAGCAACCGGGTGCATGTTCGGCTGGTAAGCAGCAGCCAACAAGCCAAAAAAGTACAACCGTGACGCTATTTTTTCGTTGTTTTTTCGCCATTCTTTTGGGTTTCATCGCCAGCGCCAGCAGCCCCTTTGCCATGGCGCAAAGCTGCAACAGTAAAATACCCGCCACATCAGCCACACAACGCTTTCACGACAATCAGGATGGCACCATCACCGACCAACAAACAGGCCTGCAATGGTCACGTTGCAGCTTAGGCCAACACTGGAAAGACAACACCTGCCAGAATAAAGCCCGTGCCCTGCCCTATGCCATCGTCGCACTGGTCACAGAGGACGGTTGGCGACTGCCCAGCATCAGCGAGCTTAGTTCACTGGTTGAGTTACGTTGCTCAAACCCGGCAATCAACAATAAAATATTCCCTGCCACAGTTTCCGCTGTCTACTGGACGGCAACCCGCTTCGTCAGTCGTGACGGCTATTTTTGGCAAGTACATTTTTTGCACGGAGAGGCCATACCAGAGAAGGTAGACAGTGTGGCATACGTGCGCTGGGTACGAGACCCATGATTTACTATTGGATTAAACAATTCTAGTGCTCTCGCGTCGCATGAAACTCAATTTCCGGCCAACGCTCCTTAATCAACTCCAGATTAATCCGGGTCGGTGCTATATACGTCAAATTACCATCACCATCTAACGCTAAATTGTCACTCGCCTTGCACTTGAAATCATCCAGCATTTTTTCATCACCACATTCTACCCACCGCGCTGTAGCCACGTTAACATTTTCAAACCGACACTCCACGTTGTATTCGTGTTGCAGGCGATGGGCAACCACATCAAACTGCAATACACCGACTGCTCCGACGATAAGATCATTATTATTCATGGGGCGAAACAATTGTGACGCGCCCTCTTCGCACAATTCCTGCAATCCTTTCTGCAAGGCTTTCATACGCAAGGGGTCCAGCAGGCGCGCACGTCGAAACAACTCCGGCGCAAAATGCGGTATACCAATAAATTTCAGCTCTTCACCTTGCGAGAAAGTATCACCGATTTGAATACTGCCATGATTATGTAAACCAATGATGTCGCCCGAATAGGCATCTTCCACATGCTCACGATCAGAAGCCATGAAGGTGATGGCTGTCGGGATTTTTATATCACGACCAATGCGCACATGCCTGACCTTCATGCCCTTGCTATAAGTACCGGAGCAAATACGCAGAAAGGCGATGCGATCACGATGCTTGGGATCCATATTGGCCTGAATCTTAAACACAAAACCGGAAAATTTTGTTTCGTTTGATTTCACTTCACGGCTTTTACTCATGCGCGATGGTGGTGGCGGTGCAAAATTCACCAACGCATCCAGCAACTCCTGCACACCAAAGTTGTTAATGGCAGAACCAAAATACACGGGGGTGAGTTTACCGGCTAAGAAGGCATCAAGAGAAAACGCATGGCTGGCACCACGCACCAGCTCCACTTCTTCACGAAACTCATCCATCATACTGCCAAACAGTTCATCCAGACGTGGATTATCCAGCCCTTCGATAACTTCACCCTCTTGCACCTTGCCGCCGTGCGTAGCGCTGAACAGGTGAATATTATCGCTGTACAAATCGTACACACCCTTGAAGTTTTTGCCCATGCCGATGGGCCAGGTCATGGGTGCGCACTGAATTTTCAATACATCTTCTACTTCATCCAACAATTCCAACGGATCACGGCCTTCACGGTCCAGCTTGTTAATGAAGCTGATAATTGGCGTATCGCGCAGGCGGCAAACGTCCATCAACTTGACGGTGCGCTGCTCGACACCTTTGGCACAGTCAATGACCATCAAGGCAGAATCGGCCGCAGTCAGCGTGCGATAGGTATCTTCCGAAAAGTCTTCATGGCCCGGAGTATCCAGCAGATTGATGATTTTATCCCGATAGGGAAACTGCATGATGGACGTGGTGACCGAAATGCCGCGCTCCTGCTCCAGTGCCATCCAGTCAGAGGTGGCATGACGCGCAGCTTTGCGACCCTTGACGGTACCAGCCAACTGAATGGCGCTACCGAACAACAGCAGCTTTTCAGTGAGCGTGGTTTTACCTGCATCGGGATGGGAAATAATCGCAAAGGCCCGGCGTCGCTGAACTTCTTGCAGGAACTCGGACATATCGCTAACTCGGTGCTGGAAAAATAAACGGTTACGTGAATACCATTAATTACGCCACACCCCAGTGACAAACGATGGCTAAAAAATGGTGGGCCGTCCGCGACTCGAACGCGGGACCATCGGATTAAAAGTCCGGTGCTCTACCAACTGAGCTAACGGCCCAAAAAAAGGAATGCAAATCATACAGAAATGACGGGGAATAACAAGGCAAAGCGTTGCGTTGTTCGACAAATAGTTACCCACACGCAGCGCAATGCAATCGATGACTGTTGTAATTACACGGCATCGAGCCTTCGCAGCCTGTTAGGCAACAACTTCATATCGGCCAAACCAGCCACTAACGCCTTCACAAAAGAAGCTTCTTCTTCGTACACCAGCTTGTAATATTGCACCTTCATGGTGATAGCACTACCAAATACGATGGCAACCAATGCCAGAAATGAACCCGCAGCCAGAGTGGAGACACCGGTAATGCCCTGACCAATGGTACACCCCAGCGCCAGCACACCACCAAACCCCATAAGCACAGCCCCAACAAGGTGAGTGAAAAAATCCTTAAACGAAACAAACCACTCAAACCGCAGGCTTTTGCTCAGCAGCGACCACAGGAATGAACCAACAATCACCCCCAGCAATGCCATAATGCCAAAGGTCAACATAGAACGGTTCAAGCCACTGCCGATATAACCAAAGGTCTGCCCCATAGGATTAATAAACGTAAATGACTGTGGGCTCAGCGGTCGCCCCATAGCAGGTTTACCTTCCTCGGAATCCGCCAGCATATCCCATTCGCCGTAATAATCACTAAGGCTGTACAACTCCTCATCCACAGTGATTTCCACATTACTGCTCACATACCAGCCACCCAGCACAACCAGGCCAACAACAATACCACCCAGAATATTGTCGCGGCTGTTACGAAAGTCTGTCGATTTAAACACAAAAACCACTGCTGCCAACACCAGCACAATACCCATTATCAAACGAGTCATCACTGCATTATCAGGATTGAGCAGCGTGCCAAAATCCTGCGCCTCACCAACATCAACAGCCAATGGGCGAATCCAGTCATAAAAAAGTACACCGAACAGGGTTTTATCTGTATCAGGAAAGGGGTTTGTCATAAAATAGGCAATCACCGCAATCACCACTAACACCACAACCGACTTAAAATTGCCCCCTCCAATGCGAACCAACGTCTTGTTGCCGCAACCGCTGGCCAAAGTCATACCGATACCAAACAAAACACCCCCCAGCAGGTTTTCAGCCCAAATAAGCTGTGAACTGCGATAAGGCGGAAAAGCAGCATCGGCATTAACCAACCCCATCGTCTCAAGAATCACAACACCCAGCATGGCAACCGCAATGGCTAATAACCAAGCACGAATCCGCCCCAGGTCGCCCATATTGACCCAATCAGAAACGGCCCCCATGGTGCAAAAATTCGTTTTATTCGCCACAACCCCCAGCAGCAAAGCAAGAACAAAGGTGGCCCACAAAAAAACCGTTTCCGCTTCGATAAAGCTGTCGAATATCATGCCGCCCCCTTATCCCTTTGTACATTTGATGCTCTACCCCAAACCTACACCACTCTGGGGGGGTTGATGCTTGATTAATGAAGCAATGATATTGCTTCGCGGAAAAACGCTGCCTTAGAAGTGCATCAGCCAAGTCTAATACTATTAACAAGCAATCTGGTGGGTTTTTTTATCAAAATTTTCTATCGGGACATTACAGCACAACTAAAGCACTTAAAAACAGCCGCATAAAAGCATCCAACAGATAAACCCAATTTCAATGAGCGAATCCCGTTACGAGCCGTAATCATGGGCTCCAGGATAAACAACCGGCAAATTTCAGGCACAAAAAACCGGGCATATAACCCGGTTTTTTTAAGACATATTGATGCTAAATAAGCTTATTCTTTCGTCTCCACCTCAGTCTTAACCTCAGCAGCATCCGTTTCATCAACAGCCAATTCGGGGCGATCCACCAGCTCAACAATAGCCATGGGTGCATTGTCACCAGGACGAAAACCACACTTGAGGATACGCAGGTAACCCCCCGGGCGTGATTGATAGCGCGGACCTAACTCAACAAACAATTTGCTCACCATATCGCGATTACGAATGCGATTAAACACGATACGACGATTTGCAACCGAGTCTGATTTTGCACGAGTAATCAGCGGCTCAACCACACGACGCAACTCCTTGGCCTTGGGCACAGTGGTCTTGATCACTTCATGTTCAAACAATGATGAGGCCATATTACGAAACATCGCCTTGCGATGACTGCTGTTTCGATTTAATTGACGACCTGATTGACGATGACGCATGGAATGTTCCTTTAAACTCTATTTCTTGGTACAAAAGCTAATAAGCCAGACCTGGACAAGAAGTCCCCGGTAATATGTGGCTTTTATGTAAGCTCGCGCTGCTCTTTCAGGCTGGCAGGCGGCCAGTTTTCCAACCGCAGCCCTAAAGAAAGACCCTTGGTTGCCAGTACACTCTTGATTTCAGTGAGCGACTTTTTACCCAAGTTCGGCGTTTTCAGCAGTTCAACTTCAGTACACTGGATCAAATCACCAATGTAATAAATCTGCTCGGCTTTCAGACAGTTCGCCGAACGCACCGTCAATTCGAGATCATCAACCGGGCGTAGTAGAACTGGGTCCACTTCAGGCTCGTCAGACTTGGCCGTATCTTCTTCGCGACTTTGCAAATCAACAAAGGTCGATAGTTGATCCTGAAGAATAGTTGCAGCAGAACGCACCACCTCTTCCGGATCAAGAGAGCCATCGGTTTCCAGCTCAATAATCAACTTGTCAAGATCAGTGCGCTGCTCAACACGGGCGCGTTCCACGGTATAGGCAACACGCTCAATCGGGCTGAAAGAGGCATCCAATTGCAAACGGCCAATGGCGCGGCCTTCACCTTCTGCATCACGAGTCGTTGACGCTTCATAGCCACGACCTGTACTGACTTTTAAGGTCATTTTCAGCGAGCCATTTTTGGTCAAATGTGCAATAACGTGATCCGGATTCACCAGTTCAACATCATGATCCAGGGCAATATCCGCAGCCGTTATCGGGCCTTCTCCAGATTTTTCCAGCTGCAGCACAACTTCGTTGCGCGTATGCATACGAAACGACAATCCTTTGAGGTTAAGCAGGATATCAATCACATCTTCCTGCACACCCTCAATAGTGCTGTATTCATGTAGCACACCTTCAATTTCAGCTTCAACAACTGCGCATCCAGAAATTGACGACAACAAGATACGGCGTAAAGCATTACCCAAGGTATGAGCAAAACCTCGCTCCAAAGGCTCTAAAGTCACTTTGGCATGTCGCTCATTGTAGACCTGGACGTTAACAATACTTGGCTTCAAAAATTCAGACACTAAACCCTGCATGGATTTTCCTCTCTGGCCATCTGGCACGCTGTCATAAAACGTTTACAACAAATCGATTTTATAAACAACACCAGCTACGGCTGACTTGTGTTTCTGGTTCGTACCACCAATTACTTGGAATACAACTCAACAATCAAATGCTCATTAATGTCAGATGACAACTCAGCACGTTCCGGACGCGCTTTAAACACACCGGTGAATTTTTTAGCATCAACTTCAATCCATTCCGCAAATCCACGTTGGCCTGCCATGTCCAGCGCAGACTGGATGCGTAATTGATTGCGGCTGCCTTCACGCACAGCAACTTCATCCGCAGGATTAACCTGATAAGAAGGAATAGTTACTGTTACGCCATTCACGCTGATTGCTTTGTGACGCACCAGCTGACGCGCCTCACTGCGTGACGCAGCAAAACCCATACGGTATACCACATTGTCCAAACGCGACTCTAATGCCTGTAATAGATTTTCGCCGGTCGCGCCCTTACTGCTATCAGCAGATTTATAATAAAGACGGAACTGGTTTTCCAGAATACCGTAAGTACGACGCATCTTCTGCTTTTCACGCAACTGCGTTGCATAATCAGAAGTGCGGGTACGGCGCTGGCCATGCTGCCCCGGAGGAAAAGCTCGATTTTCCATCGCGCATTTGCTGCCGTAACATTTCTCGCCTTTCAGAAAGAGTTTCTCGCCTTCACGACGACATTGACGACACTTTGGACCTACATATCTAGCCATTCTTTAATGCTCCAAACTTAAATGCGCAAACTTAAACGCGACGACGTTTCGGCGGACGACAGCCATTATGCGGAATCGGCGTTACATCAGTGATGCTTGTGATGTTAAAGCCGTTTGCGTTGAGTGCGCGGATAGCAGATTCACGACCCGGGCCTGGACCTTTTACACACACATCAAGATTTTTCATGCCCATTTCCTTGACCATAACAGCAACACGCTCAGCCGCAACCTGTGCCGCGAATGGTGTGCTTTTACGCGAACCACGGAAACCGGAACCACCCGCAGTCGCCCAAGCCAAAGCATTACCCTGACGATCAGTGACTGTGACAATGGTATTATTGAAGGTCGCATGCACATGTGCGATACCATCAACCACGTTCTTTTTAACTTTCTTGCGAGTGCGAGGACTTGCCATTCGGATAACCTGTATTGATCAAACTGCATTAATGAAAAAGTGAGTATTGCGTAGCGTCCATTGTGGCTGCACTTACTTTTAATCGTTGTAACTTTAGTTACGCACCATGCGACGAGGGCCTTTACGTGTACGAGCATTCGTTCGAGTACGCTGGCCACGCAATGGCAGGCCGCGACGGTGACGAATTCCACGATAACAACCCAGGTCCATCAGACGCTTGATGTTCATCGAGACTTCACGTCGAAGATCACCTTCAACGTCGAACTTGCCCACTTCAGCACGTAACAAGTCGAGTTCTTGTTCTGTCAGATCCTTGATCTTGGCATCTTCTTTCACACCCGAAGCAGCACAAATTTGCTTTGCACGCGTCGGCCCAATACCAAAAATCGCCCTTAGCCCAATCACCGTGTGCTTGTGCGCTGGAATATTAATACCCGCAATACGAGCCATTCAAACAATCTCCAAAATAACGCCGCAGAAAGCCGGCTATTGTAATCAGTTTCCTACCCGTCAGCAAGTGCAACGAGTAAAAGTCAACATTAACCCTGACGCTGCTTATGACGCGGGTCCGCACAAATCACGCGAACCACGCCTTTGCGGCGCACAACCTTGCATTTATTACAAATCTTCTTAACCGAAGCACGTACTTTCATGGTCTATCTCCAAACAGCTAACGGCCTACTCTGGCCCGGGCCTTGCCCGATTGACTCATTCACAGCAGGTTAAATACCGCTGCGACCATACCCCTTCAAACTGGCCTTTTTCATCAGACCTTCATACTGGTGTGACATCAGGTGCGCTTGAATCTGGGAAATAAAATCCATCACTACGATCACGATAATCAGCAAAGATGTACCACCAAAATAAAATGGGACATTCCAGTACACAATCATAAACTCGGGCAGCAAACACACGGCTGTTATGTACATCGCACCAACAAGTGTCAATCGTGACATAACCCCGTCAATATACTTCGCCGTATTCTGGCCGGGGCGAATTCCGGGAATAAACGCACCGGAGCGCTTCAGATTGTCAGCAGTATCTTTCGGGTTAAACTGTAACGCCGTATAAAAAAAGCAAAAGAAAATAATCGCCATCGCGTACATAAATACATATACCGGCTGTCCGGGCGATAATGTGCCAGCAATATCTTTCAGCCAACCCATACCTTCCGTCTGACCAAACCAGCTGGCCAGCGTGGCTGGAAACAAAATAATACTTGAGGCAAAAATCGGTGGAATCACGCCCGCCATATTAACCTTCAATGGCAGATGGCTTTTTTGCGCCGCATACACCTTGCGCCCCTGTTGACGCTTGGCGTAATTGACAGTAATGCGTCGTTGTCCGCGCTCCACAAAAACCACAAAACCGGTGACACCAATAGCAAGTACCAACAAAATCAGCACCAGGAATGCGCTGATCTCACCAATACGCGCCAGCTCCAACGTCCCGCCAATCGCTGATGGCAGCCCAGCAACAATACCCGCAAAAATGATTAACGAGATACCATTGCCGATGCCACGCTCAGTCACCTGCTCACCCAACCACATCAAAAACATGGTACCGGTCACCAAGCTGATAACCGCAGTAAACACAAACCCGGGGCCCGGTGAAGGCACTAAAGCCAGCGCACCCGCAGTCTGTCCCTGTAATGCAATCGCAATACCAATAGACTGGAAAAGAGCCAGACCCAATGTGCCGTAGCGTGTGTACTGGGTGATTTTGCGCCGCCCGGATTCACCCTCTTTTTTCATCTGTTCCAGCTTGGGCACCACCGCAGTCAACAACTGCATGATGATCGAGGCAGAAATATAAGGCATGACGCCCAGGGCAAACAATGACAAACGGCCTAAAGCACCACCGGAAAACATGTTGAACATGTCGAGAATAGTGCCCTTTTGTTCCTCAAACAATACTGCCAGTGCAGCTGGATCAATTCCTGGAACAGGAATAAATGTCCCGATCCGGAAAACCACCATCGCCATGACCACAAACAGCAAACGTTGCTTGAGTTCAGATAATTTACCCGAACCCATTGCGCCAAGCATTGAAGAGTTTGTAGCTGACACCGGTTTTTAATCCTCGACCTTTCCGCCAGCGGCTTCAATCGCCGCACGCGCGCCCTTGGTAACACCCAAGCCACTGACCGTAACGGCTTTTGATATTTCACCCGACAGGATCACTTTGGCACGTTTGATTTGCTGACCGACAATGTTAGCTGTTTTCAGTGCAAGTAAATCCACCGTATCACCTTCAACCATCGCCAGTTCGTGCAACCTGACTTCAGCAACATAACGTGCGGTGCGTGAAGTGAAGCCCACTTTCGGCAAGCGACGTTGCAAAGGCATCTGCCCACCTTCAAATCCAACTTTGGTGAACCCGCCGGAACGCGATTTTTGCCCCTTGTGACCACGGCCACCTGTTTTACCCAGGCCGGAACCAATACCGCGACCTACACGCTTGGCATTTTTCTTTGAGCCATCCGCAGGCTTAAGTGTATTTAAATACATTTTATGCTTCCTCAACCTTTAGCAGATAGGACACTGTATTAATCATTCCACGATTGCACGGCGTGTCTTCAACGGAAACCGTCTGATGCATGCGCCGCAAACCTAAGCCGGCAACACAGGCCTTGTGCGCAGGCAACCGACCAATAACGCTTTTGTTTAATGTAATTTTGACTTGATTAGCCATGACTTACCCCGAAATCTCTTCAACACTTTTACCGCGCTTGGCAGCAACAGCTTCCGGTGTTGTCATTTCACTTAATCCTTTGAACGTAGCCCGCACAACATTGATCGGATTATTTGAACCGATACACTTTGCCAGCACATCACGTACACCTACAGCCTCAAACACCGCCCGCATGGGACCACCAGCAATAATTCCGGTACCTTCAGAAGCGGGAAGCATGACAACTTTGGCCGCACCATGATTACCGATAAGTGGATATTGCAAAGTGCCACCCTTCAGGTTGACTTTGCGCATATTTTTACGCGCATCTTCCATGGCCTTTTGCACGGCAACCGGTACTTCGCGCGCCTTGCCTCGCCCAAAACCAATCTTGCCTTCACCATCGCCCACTACCGTCAGCGCAGTAAAACCAAAAATACGACCACCCTTTACCACTTTTGCCACGCGATTGATATTAACCAGCTTTTCAATCAAACCGTCACTATTAGCTTGTGCATCAAATTTAGCCATGCCAGATACCTTATTCCTATTTTTAGATAGTCAAACCGCTTTCACGAGCGGCATCGGCAAGCGCTTTCACGCGGCCATGATATTTGAAACCCGAACGATCAAACGCGACCTGATCAACACCAGACGCCTTTGCACGCTCGGCAATGAGCTGTCCGATTTTAACTGCGGCCTCAACGTTACCCGTATGTTTCAAAGCCGACTTTACATCGGCTTCCAACGTCGAAGCGCTGGCCACAACACTGGCACCATCGGGTGAAATCACCTGCGCGTAAGTGTGTTGCGCGGTGCGATGCACACACAATCGGTGCGCGCCCAGTTCGCGGATTTTGGAACGTGTGCGTAAGGCACGACGTAAACGACTTTCTCTTTTATTCATTTTGACGCGCCCCTACTTCTTCTTGGCTTCTTTGCGGACAACATGCTCATCCGTATAACGAACACCCTTGCCTTTGTAAGGCTCCGGTGGGCGATAGGCGCGAATATTTGCGGCCACCTGCCCGACCTTTTGCTTATCAATACCCGTTACTACGATCTCTGTCTGGCTGGGTGTCTCAATACTAATGCCTTCCGGCACCTCGTACTCAACCGGGTGCGAAAAACCCAGTGACAAGTTCAGTTTTTTGCCCTGTGCTTGCGCACGATAACCCACACCGACTAGCGTCAGCTTTTTCGCAAAGCCCTGTGATACACCCGTCACCATATTATTTAACAAGGCACGGGTAGTACCCGCCAATGCGTTTGAGCTTTGGTCAGTATTGCGGGCAGAAAAAGTCAATGCTGACTCCTGCTGATTGATCTCCACCAGTGTATGAATCTCGTGATTCAGCTCACCCTTTGCACCCTTCACTTTGACCGACTGGCCACTCAGGGTAACTTCAACGCCGGAAGGGATTTGTACTGGATTATTTGCAACGCGTGACATTGTTCTCCCCCTTATGCAACATAGCAGATGACTTCACCACCGTGACCTGCTTTACGCGCAGCACGATCCGTCATCAAGCCTTTGGAGGTGGATACAACGGCCACACCCAGCCCGTTCATCACAGAAGGCAGTTCATCCTTGCCTTTATAAACACGCAATCCAGGACGACTCACGCGTTTAATCATATCGATAACCGGTTTACCCTCATAATACTTAAGGGCAACTTCCAACACCGGCTTACCATCGATATCCTGTGTGTTAACACCTGTGATATAACCTTCTTTCACTAACAAATTCGCAATTGCGATTTTCTTTGTGGAAGATGGCATCGTCACAGTCAGCTTACCCGCCGACAATGCATTACGAATGCGTGTCAGCATGTCAGCAATCGGATCAGTCATGCTCATGCCATAAACTCCTGAAATACCCGTTTTGCAAAATCGCCTACGGGATAAAAATTTACTTTTTGCTAAAAGCGTTACCAGCTGGCCTTAACCAGACCAGGGATGTCTCCACGCATGGCAGCTTCACGCAACTTGGTGCGAGACAAGCCGAACTTGCGGTAATAACCGTGCGGGCGACCCGTTTCGCGACAACGATTACGCTGACGACAGGGACTGGCATTACGGGGTAGAGACTGAAACTTGCGCTGTGCCTCCTCTTTGTCTTCGGCGCTCAAACTCTGATCTTTCAATTGAGCCTTCAGTTCGGCACGTTTTGTCGCATATTTTGCGACAGTACGGGCGCGTTTCAATTCGCGATTAATGATCGATTGTTTTGCCATACCAGTCTCTCTACTTTACTTTTTAAGCGGAAGATTAAAAGCGGTTAACAACGCACGCGCTTCGCCATCAGTCTTTGCGCTGGTGGTGAAGGTAATATCCATCCCCCGGATCGCATCGATTTTATCGTAGTCAATTTCCGGGAAAATGATCTGTTCCTGGATACCCATGCTGTAATTGCCACGTCCATCAAAGGCGTTGGGCTTCAAACCACGAAAGTCACGAATGCGCGGAATGGCGATACTCACCAAACGATCCATAAAATCATACATACGCTCACGGCGCAGAGTCACTTTACAACCGATGGGCCAGCCTTCACGCACCTTAAAACCGGCGACCGACAAACGCGCATGATTAACCACTGGTTTTTGCCCAGCAATCCGGGTCATGTCATCAACGGCATGCTGAATAATTTTTTTGTCGCCAATAGCCTCGCCGAGCCCCATATTCAGGGTGATTTTTTCCAGCTTCGGCACTTCCATCACGCTTTTGAAACCAAACTGGCTCTTCAGCTGATCGACTACAGTGTCTTTATAATATTCTCGTAAACGGGACATGACTTTCTTCCGCCTTTCCTAAATTAACTTGTTCTAAAAACCAAAAGATTAAATGTCCACAACTTCGTTGTCAGACTTAAAAAACCGTACTTTATTGCCATCTTTCAATTTTTTGATGCCAACACGGTCACCCTTACCTGTCGCCGGATTAAACAAAGCGACATTGGAAATATGCAAAGACATCTCTTTCTCGATAATACCGCCAGCCTCTCCCGCATTGGGATTTGCTTTAACATGCTTTTTTGCCATGTTGCAACTTTCAACCAAAACACGATCATCCGCCACTATCTTCAAAACAGCGCCACGCTTGCCTTTGTCTTTACCGGTGGTGATGATAACTTCGTCACCTTTTTTGATCTTACGCATCGTAATTCTCTTTCTTACTTTACAAATATGAATGCTGACAGAGTCTTTTAAAGATTCTCTGCCCTGTCACAAAACTTCGGGAGCCAACGAAATGATCTTCATAAAACGCTCACTACGCAACTCACGGGTCACCGGGCCAAAAATACGTGTGCCAATGGGCTGCAAATTGGCGTTCAACAATACCGCCGCATTACCGTCAAAGCGAATCAATGAACCGTCAGGACGTCGCACACCTTTGGCCGTACGAACGACAACGGCGTTATACACCTCGCCTTTTTTAACCTTCCCGCGAGGAATGGCCTCTTTGATGCTCACTTTGATGATGTCACCAATACCGGCATAACGGCGTTTGGAACCACCCAGCACTTTGATACACATCAGGCGACGCGCACCGCTGTTGTCAGCCACATCTAATACCGTCTGCATCTGAATCATCGAAATATCTCCACCAAACTGCGCACGAAACCACCGGAACCCGCTGGATAAAGGGCGCGCATCATATCACTAAAATGCGCGGAGCCCAAATATTTATCACTTTGGGCTCCGCGTGAAACTGCTTGTCATTGCCTGCAAAAATACTGGCTGCCGATCAGGCGATGTAGAAAACGGAAATTAAACGCTAATTCGCCCGTTTTACGATTTCTACTAACTTCCAAGCCTTGGTCTTGGAAATAGGCCGACATTCACTGATCGTGACCTCATCACCTTCGTTGCAGGCATTTTCTTCATCATGCACATGCAATTTGGTAGAACGACGAATGTATTTGCCGTAAAGCGGGTGTTTAACGCGACGTTCCACCAGTACCGTGATAGTGCGATCCATTTTATTGCTGATCACACGGCCTGATTCTGTCCGGATAGTTTTGCTTTCACTCATTCTGCGTCACCCGCACTCTTTTTTTCATTCATGATTGTCAACACCCGAGCCACATCCCGGCGTACACCTTTCATGCGTGCCGAATTATTCAACTGCCCAGTGCCTTTCTGCATGCGCAGATTAAATTGCTCGCGCAACAATCCGTTCAACTCTTCTGTCAGCTGGGTTTCACTTTTACTTCTTAATTCTTTTGCGTCCATCACATCACCGTCCGAGTTACAAATGACGTTGCTACAGGAAGTTTGGCAGCAGCCAATTGGAACGCTTCGCGCGCCAACTCTTCGCTCACCCCTTCCATTTCAAATAACATCCGACCTGGCTGAATCTGAGCAACCCAGTATTCTACTCCACCTTTACCTTTACCCATGCGGACCTCAAGAGGCTTTTTGGTAATTGGCTTGTCGGGAAATACACGAATCCAGATCTTGCCCCCGCGTTTAATATGGCGCGTCATTGCACGACGACTGGCTTCGATCTGACGGGCAGTAATCCGGCCACGGCCCGTGGCCTTCAGGCCAAACTCACCAAAACTGACATCGCTACCGCGGAAAGCAAGTCCGCGGTTACGACCTTTCATCTGTTTGCGAAATTTAGTTCGCTTCGGCTGTAACATCTCTCTTACCCCCTAAAAACTAGCTGGCAGCTTTTTCAGCAGCAACCGGTGCCTGACCATCATCAAAAACCTCACCCTTAAACACCCAGACTTTCACGCCAATAATGCCGTAAGTGGTGTTGGCCTCAATAGTGCCATAATCAATATCAGCTCGCAGCGTGTGTAATGGTACGCGGCCTTCGTGGTACCACTCGGCACGCGCAATATCCGCGCCGTTCAAACGGCCCGCAACCCGGATTTTGATGCCCTGTGCGCCCAGGCGCATAGCGTTTTGCACGGCCCGCTTCATAGCACGACGAAACATGATGCGGCGTTCCAACTGCTGCGCAACATTTTCGGCGACCAATACCGCGTCCAGTTCCGGCTTGCGAATTTCTTCAATATTAATACTCACAGGAATGCCCATCATGTTGGTAACATCCTTGCGCAGACGCTCAACATCTTCGCCTTTTTTACCGATAACGATACCAGGACGCGCGGTGTGAATGGTGATGCGCGCGTTATTCGCCGGACGTTCGATCTGCACACGACTGACCGATGCGCTTTTTAACTTTTTCTTGATGAAATCACGAACTTTCAGGTCCATGTTCAAGGTATCTGCAAAATTCTTGGAATCTGCGTACCACTTGGATGTCCAATCTTTGACAATGCCTAAGCGAATACCCGTTGGATGTACTTTTTGACCCATTACAGACCCCTTCCTCTTATATTAACTGTTAACTGTCACTGACCGTCACGGTAATGTGACTGTGACGTTTTAGAATTCGAACACCGCGACCTTTGGCCCGTGCGCGCATGCGCTTGTGCGTTGGCCCTTCATCGACAAAGACAGTGGAGATTGTCAGCTCATCGATGTCAGCACCTTCATTGTGTTCAGCATTAGCGATGGCAGACTCCAACACCTTCTTCACCAGATGTGCGGCTTTTTTGGGGCTGAAGGTCAAAATCTGCAATGCCTTTTCAACATCCAAACCACGAATCTGATCGGCAATCAGCCGCCCTTTTTGCGCCGACAACGGTGCATTGGATAATTTTGCACTTACTTCCATATCAATACCCCTTAGCGACTTTTCTTATCCGCCGCGTGACCTTTGTAGGTACGGGTCGGAGCAAATTCACCGAGTTTGTAACCCACCATATCTTCAGTGATGAACACTGGCATATGCTGACGGCCATTATGCACGGCGATGGTCAAACCCAACATGTCGGGAAGAACCATTGAACGACGCGACCAGGTTTTGATCGGTTTTCTGCTGTTGGCTTCTGCTGCGACTTTGACCTTTTTAGCAAGGTGCAAATCAACAAAAGGTCCTTTGCGAATTGAACGTGGCACGATCCTGTCTCTCTTTCGGTATTATAAATAAATGTTAAAAACTATTTAGACTTACGGCGGCGCACAATCATGCCATCCGTACGTTTGTTACTGCGAGTCTTGTAACCCTTTGTTGGTGTACCCCAGGGTGACACTGGATGACGACCACCGGAAGTACGGCCTTCACCACCACCATGCGGGTGATCAACCGGGTTCATAGCTACACCACGCACGGTCGGACGTACACCACGCCAGCGCGAAGCACCGGCTTTGCCTAGCTTGCGCAAGCTATGCTCGCTGTTACCCACTTCACCAATAACGGCTCGACATTCCGTGTGGATTTTGCGCATTTCACCCGAACGTAAACGCACCGTCGCGTATTCACCTTCACGCGCAACCAGCTGTGCAGAGGCTCCAGCGCTGCGTATCATTTGCGCGCCCTTACCTGGCTTCATTTCGATGCAATGCACCGTGGCACCCACTGGGATGCTGCGCAACATCAAGCAATTACCGGGTTTGATGGGCGCATCATTGCCTGAAATGATTTCCGTACCCGCCTGCACGCCCTTAGGGGCAATGATGTAACGACGCTCCCCATCAGCAAATAACAGCAAAGCAATGTGCGCGCTGCGATTCGGGTCATATTCCAAACGCTCAACCCGAGCCGGAATGCCGTCTTTATCATTACGTTTAAAATCGATAACTCGGTAGTGCTGCTTATGACCACCACCACGATGACGAGTGGTAATGCGCCCTTGGTTATTACGACCGCCAGTACGGGATTTGCGTTCCAGCAGTGCCGCATGCGGTTCACCTTTGTGCAGATCAGGCGTGCTGATTTGCACCACAAATCGGCGACCAGGTGATGTCGGTTTCGCTTTTAAAATTGCCATGCCTGTTTTTACTCCGAAAGAACTCGAATGCCTGTCTTAACTTATTTCGCCGCCAGCAAAGTCAATGGTCTGACCTGCCTTTACACGCACGTAAGCTTTTCTCCAGTTTTTGCGATGCCCCACACGATGACCTGTGCGCTTGGTCTTACCTTTCACGTTAACCACGCGAACGGTATCCACTTCCACTTCAAATAACTTTTCGACCGCCTGCTTCACTTCAGGCTTGGTCGCACTGCTTGCAACCTGAAAAACGTACTGATTGCTGGATTCGCCTACAATCGCAGCCTTTTCCGTGATATGCGGACCCAGCAAAATATTCATGATGCGTTGTTCATTCATGCCAGCATCTCCTCAATTTTCTGTACCGCGCCCACTGTCATAATGACATTCGCGCTGCCTACCAGGCTAACGGGGTTGATTTCGCTCGCGGTCAGCACATCAACCTTGTGCAGATTGCGTGCAGAAAGAGACAAATTATCATCAGCAGCATCAGTCACAATCACACCGCTCTCAAATTTGATGGCGGCGAGCTTTTCCACCAGATCTTTGGTTTTGGGTGCCTCAAGACTGAACGTGTCAACGATAGTCAAACGCTCCTGCCGCACCAGCTCAGACAAAATAGAGCGCATCGCGCTGCGATACATTTTTTTGTTCACCTTTTGTGAGTGATCCTGCGGACTCAATGCAAAAGTGTGGCCACCTGAGCGCCAGATCGGGCTACGAATGGTGCCCGCACGGGCACGGCCCGTACCCTTTTGCCGCCAAGGCTTGGCACCACCACCACGAACCGCAGAACGGTTCTTGCTGGCACGGGTACCACTACGCCCACCCGCCAAATAAGCAGTGACCACTTGATGAATCAGCGCCTCGTTAAAGTCGCGAGCAAACGTGCCATCAGAAAGCTCTACTGTTTTAGTAGATGCCTTGCCCGTTGCCGTCGTTAATTTTAATTCCATGATTCAGCCTCTCACTTCGTCTTGATTGCAGGGCTTACTAATAAATCGCCACCCTTTGCACCGGGAACCGCACCCTTGACGAGCAACAAATTACGTTCTGCATCCACTCGCACCACTTCCAGGTTCTGGTTCGTAGTCCGTGCATTACCCATATGCCCCGCCATCTTTTTGCCCTTGAACACATGGCCGGGGTTTTGCCCCAGGCCAATGGAACCCGGCGCACGATGCGAGATCGAGTTACCGTGGGTGGCGTCCTGCATAGCAAAGTTGTACCGCTTAATGACACCGGCAAAACCTTTACCAATACTGGTGCCAACCACATCAACTTTCTGACCTTCCGTAAAAATATCCACATTAATTGTGGTACCGGTTTCCAGTCCTTCACCTTCATCGTCACCCAAACGAAATTCCCACATGCCACGCCCGGCTTCCACACCCGACTTGGCAAAATGGCCAGCGGCCGCTTTATTCACCCGTGAAGGACGGCGACTACCTGTAGTTACCTGTACCGCACGATAACCATCAGTCTCCAGCGTTTTCAATTGCGAGATACGGTTTGGCTCCACTTCGATTACGGTCACAGGAATCGAAACACCTTCTTCTGTGAAGATGCGCGTCATTCCCGCTTTGCGGCCGACAATTCCAATGGTCATCTTAATTTCCTCTACCTTGTGATGGCTGAATCAGCCGAACACATTATTTATAGCTTTATTATTTATAGCTTTACGAAAAACGGTGTATTTCCTGTTTTTGACTAAACGTCAGGAAACCCGCCTAACCCAACTTGATCTGAACATCAACACCAGCGGCAAGATCAAGTTTCATCAATGCATCAACGGTTTTATCCGTAGGATCCACAATATCGAGCAGGCGCTTGTGTGTACGCAACTCATACTGATCACGCGCATCTTTATTGACGTGCGGTGAGGTCAGCACAGTCCAACGCTCTTTGCGCGTTGGCAGTGGGATAGGACCATGAATCTGGGCGCCGGTACGCTTGGCGGTCTCTACAATCTCCAATGCAGATTGATCAATCAACCGATGATCAAAAGCCTTTAAGCGGATGCGAATTCTTTGTCCAGCTGCCATGTTTATAACCTTTAAAATTCAGATAGAAAGATGAAAGACACAAGGGGAAAGCGTGTCGCTTTTGTCTCTTCCCCTCTTCTTTACCCTGCTTTACTCGATAATTTTTGCGACCACACCCGCACCCACGGTACGGCCACCTTCACGAATCGCGAAGCGCAGACCTTCTTCCATGGCAATGGGGGCGATCAGTTTGACTTTCATGTTGACGTTGTCCCCAGGCATGACCATTTCGGTCCCTTCAGGTAATTCACAGGCACCCGTAATGTCCGTGGTACGGAAGTAAAACTGCGGACGATAGCCTTGGAAAAACGGGGTGTGACGTCCACCTTCGTCTTTGCTCAAAATGTAGACTTCACATTCAAACTCGGTGTGCGGCTTGATGGAGCCGGGTTTGCACAGCACCTGGCCACGCTCAACCTCTTCACGCTTGGTGCCGCGCAACAGAACGCCAACGTTGTCACCCGCCTGACCTTCGTCAAGCAGCTTGCGGAACATCTCTACTCCCGTACAGGTGGTGGTGGCGGTGTCTTTGATGCCGACGATTTCAATTTCTTCCCCCACTTTGACAATACCGCGCTCGATACGACCCGTCACTACGGTACCACGACCCGAAATGGAAAATACGTCTTCCACGGGCATCAGGAAGTCACCGTCAACGGCACGCTCAGGCAGCGGGATGTAAGTATCCAGGGCATCCACCAACTTGAGAATGGAGGGCACGCCAATGTCTGAAGCGTCACCTTCCAATGCTTTGAGGGCGGAACCCACAATGATGGGGGTGTCGTCACCGGGGAAATCATAGGTGTCCAGCAATTCGCGGATTTCCATTTCCACCAGTTCGATGAGTTCGTCGTCATCCACCATGTCGGCTTTGTTCATGTACACAACAATGTACGGAACGCCCACCTGACGGGACAGGAGGATGTGCTCACGGGTCTGCGGCATGGGGCCGTCAGCAGCGGAGCAAACCAGAATAGCGCCGTCCATCTGGGCGGCACCGGTAATCATGTTTTTCACGTAGTCGGCATGCCCGGGACAGTCAACGTGGGCATAGTGACGTTCGTCACTTTCGTATTCCACATGGGCAGTGGCGATGGTAATACCACGCGCGCGCTCTTCAGGAGCCCCGTCAATCTGGTCGTAGGCTTTGAATTCACCGCCGTGTTTTTCGGCCATGACTTTGGTCAAAGCTGCTGTCAGCGTGGTTTTGCCGTGATCAACGTGGCCTATGGTGCCTACGTTGACGTGCGGTTTATTGCGTTCAAATTTTTCCTTGGACACGGTAACTACCTCTTGTTCAACTGTTCAAATCAAATTTTTAAAAATCTTGCTTGGTAATCGCTTCAGCAACACTGCTGGGTACCTCAGCATACTTCTCAAATCCCATGGAGTACGTTGCACGACCCTGGGTCGCTGAACGTAAATCCGTGGCATAACCAAACATCTTTGCTAACGGAACTTCGGCACTGACCATCTTGCCCGCAGGTCCGTCACTCATTCCCTGCACGATACCGCGACGCCGGTTCAGATCACCCATCACGTCACCCATATAATCTTCTGGCGTGACCACCTCGACCTTCATTATTGGCTCCAGCAAAACCGGCTCTGCCAATAAGGCACCACTTCTAAAACCCATGGAACCCGCAATCTTAAAGGCCATTTCGCTGGAATCAACATCATGGTATGAGCCATCATATAGTGTCACTTTGACATCTACCATGGGAAAACCGGCAATCACCCCGTTCTCCATCTGTTCTTCAATACCTTTGTCCACAGCACTGATGTATTCGCGCGGGACAACACCACCAACGATGCCATTAATAAATTCGTACCCGCTGCCCTGTGGCTGCGGCTCCAACTTGAGCCACACATGGCCATACTGACCACGGCCGCCGGACTGACGTATAAACTTGCCCTCGGCTTCGACACTCTTGCGAATCGTCTCGCGGTAAGCCACTTGTGGCGCACCAACGTTGGCCTCAACCGCAAACTCCCGCTTCATGCGATCAACAATAATTTCCAGATGCAACTCACCCATACCGGAAATAATTGTCTGCCCGGACTCTTCATCCGTATGTACCCGGAACGAGGGATCTTCCTGCGCGAGTTTGCTCAGCGCAATACCCATTTTCTCCTGGTCGGCGGTGGTTCGCGGCTCAATGGCCACCGAGATCACCGGCTCGGGAAATTCCATGCGCTCCAACGTGATAACTTTGCCTGGATCACACAAGGTGTCGCCAGTGGTGACATCCTTTAATCCAACAGCAGCGGCAATATCACCAGCACGAACTTCTTTAATTTCTTCGCGAGAGTTGGCATGCATTTGCACAATGCGTCCAAATCGCTCTTTTTTGCCTTTCACCGGATTAAATACAAAATCACCGGTTTTAACTATCCCGGAATACACCCGGAAAAATGTCAGCGTGCCCACAAAAGGGTCGCTCGCTATCTTGAATGCCAATGCTGCAAAAGGCTCAGCATCAGATGCCTGTCGCTCGGCTTCACTTTCGTTCCTGTCATCCAGATGACCACAAATTGCCGGGACATCCGTGGGCGCAGGCATGTAATCAATCACTGCATCCAACAAGGCCTGCACACCCTTGTTTTTGAAAGCAGAGCCACAAAAACAAGGTACAACTTCACTTGCTAAAGTACGCAGACGGATACCCAGCTTAATTTCTTCTATGGAAAGCTCTCCCTCTTCGAGGTACTTTTCCATCAACTCTTCATTGGCCTCAGCAGCAGCCTCCATCATTTCTTCACGAAGCATTCCTGCCTGTGACTGCAACTCTGCCGGGATATCACGAGACTCGTAAGTCACACCGCGATCTTCCTCATTCCAGTAGATAGCCTTCATGCTCAACAAATCTACCAGACCTGTAAATTCTTCTTCGCTGCCAATGTTCAACTGCATTGGCACAGGGTTAGCACCCAAACGATCTTTCAACTGGCCCACCACACGTAAAAAATCTGCGCCCTGGCGATCCATTTTGTTCACAAATGCAATACGTGGCACATAATACTTGGCGGCCTGTCGCCATACTGTTTCCGACTGCGGCTCCACACCACCCACAGCACAAAACACGGCACAGGCACCATCCAGCACGCGCAATGAGCGCTCTACCTCAATGGTAAAATCAACGTGCCCCGGCGTATCAATAATATTGATACGGTGCTGCGGAAACTGTTGATCCATCCCGGACCAGAAGCAGGTAGTGGCTGCAGAGGTGATCGTAATTCCGCGCTCTTGCTCCTGCTCCATCCAGTCCATGGTCGCTGCACCATCATGAACCTCACCAATTTTGTGCGACACACCCGTGTAAAACAACACACGCTCGGTGGTCGTTGTTTTACCTGCATCAATATGGGCCATTATGCCGATATTGCGATAGCGTTCGATGGGCGTTTGACGTGCCACAACCTTTATTCCTGTTCAAGACTGCCCTGCCTTGACCTGAATCGAAGGCAAGTATCTCGTTATCGTGTCGTTAATCCGTCGGTACATTTACCGACTCATAACCATCAATGTTAAAGAACAACCCTCGCGGAAATGTCCGCGCAGGGGCAGGTAAAACCTGACATCTGTTACCAGCGGTAGTGCGAGAATGCCTTGTTGGCTTCTGCCATGCGATGTACATCTTCGCGTTTTTTCACTGCTGAACCACGGCTCTCCATGGCATCCATGATTTCACCGGCAAGACGGCGGTCCATGGATTTTTCACTGCGCTTACGCGCGGCTTCCACCAGCCAGCGCATTGCCAATGCCATACGGCGATCAGCTCGCACTTCAACAGGCACCTGATATGTCGCACCACCCACACGGCGGGATTTCACCTCAACCATGGGGCGCACATTTTCCAGAGCCTTGCTTAAAACTTCGACGGCCTCGCCTTTCGATTTCTCAACCACTTGATCCAGCGCACCATAAACAACACGCTCGGCCACGGCCTTTTTGCCATCCATCATTAAAATATTGATGAACTTGGCCAACATCAGATCCTTGTATTTCGGATCTGGCAAAATAGTACGTTTTGGTATTGCTCTTCTTCTAGCCATTTGATTACTCGATCTCGCTCATCAATGTGAATAGTTATTTCGCCCGTCTTCCCGTTAGGACTTGGGACGCTTCGCACCGTACTTGGAACGACCCTGGCGGCGATCCGCCACACCCGAGGTATCCAGACTGCCTCGCACAGTGTGATAGCGCACACCCGGCAAATCCTTAACACGACCACCACGAAGCAGAATCACGGAATGTTCCTGCAGGTTGTGGCCTTCACCGCCGATGTAGGTCGTTACTTCATGACCGTTGGTCAGACGTACACGAGCCACCTTACGCAGTGCCGAGTTTGGCTTTTTTGGTGTAGTGGTATAAACACGGGTACACACACCGCGTTTTTGCGGACAAGCGTCCAGCGCTGGCACATTACTTTTTGCAATTTGGCGCTTACGGCCTTTGCGAACTAACTGATTTACCGTTGGCATTTAAGCAACTCCAATCCCGTTCAGTGGGGATTCAATAAAAATAATTGTCTTGTTCCCCGAAACCCATCGCGCAAAGCAGGAGTGTCGGATAAAGCAACAGGCGGGAGAGACCCCGCCTGTTTCCAAGGAGCGCGAATTTTAGGCGCATGACCCCGGGCTGTCAAGCCCGAGCCTTGTCCAATATGAAATGAATCCGAAGAAGAGCACATCAATCAGGTTTAGTCTTTTCACGCTGCCGCCTATACACGTCAAACAAGACAGCAAACGCAATCACTCCAAACTCGACGGGTTTGACCCATCCGGCCTGCTCATAACTGGCCAAGCTTGGGTCATCCATGTTGAGTCCTGTGAAATATGACAGCAAAACAGCACCGGAAGCAACCCATGGCCAAATGTCACGATTAAGCGAAGCAAATGGGAGAATCCATAACAAATACCAGGGGTTGATCACTGGCGACAAAATAAGCAGGCCGCCCAGCAGTATATCTCCACGAATGCTCGCCTGACCGGATGCATGGTAATGACGCACATAAACAAGGTACATCATGACGAATATTGTGCCACACAGCAATCGCGCATTGGCCGCAGGCAAAACCTGAGAGAGCACATGGTAAACCGCAGCGTTATATTCCCAAAACTTCCCGAAAGTGCCCAGCGTTGCAAAGTCAGTCGCACCACTGACCCAAAACGGCAAATAAATCATCAGCACCAGGATAACGAATAAAAACACATACGTTTTTCGCAATCGCACCAAGATGAACGGTGCGATTATCCAGGCAAAAGGTTTGGCGCAGACGCTGAGCGCCAGCGATGCCACACTGATCAGGGGACGGTCTTTGACGAAAAACATAGCTGCAACAAGCAACATCACACCTGCGACATCGGGATGAGCAGTGAAAGCGACTTCCTTGATGACCAACGGGTTCCACGCATATAGCATCAGGTTTCTGCGATCAGTCATTTGTGCCAGAAGTAAAATCAGCAACACATCCGCAATGGAATAAACAAGTTGCAACCCCATCACCTGAGTCGGCCATATCCAGTGTGCGATCAAAAAACTGAATTGAAGCGTCGGCGCATAAATTGTTGGGAGATCCGGGTAGTTGACACCATTCAACGCATTTTGATACCCCTCCGGGATATTTTCATCCGCAAAGTAATGGCTTGGCGGATGTTGGTATGGATTATCGAATCCCGAAAGAACGAACCCGTCCCAGATGTAGCGAAAATAATCGTCCTCAAATTGAGGGGCGACGCTGACTCCGATGACACGAAACAGCACGGCAAACGTCAGGATATAAGTGAGTGGCGGAACACTGGTACCACGTGTCGCCAAAAATATTGTTGCTGCATACACAATAAATGCGACGCCGAAATAACCGATATAACGCTCTACCTTTATCGACGAGCCTGCAATCTCCCGTGACAAATACCAGTAAAGTAGTACGCTCACTACCCCGCCCAGAAACAACCACACATTGTGATGAATTGAACACGCTCGCTTCACGCTCAGCTTAATCCCTGGGAGACAGTCTAAGAATGAACGTCATCGTGAGAAAACGGCGTTTTGAGTCCATTTTATTGCTCGCGCGTCGCCACGGCTTGTCGCTTAGCCCGGCATTCTTGCCTCCAAAGTAAAAATATCATGCCCAATATGCCGCGCGCCGCACCCAGACTGCCACGAATTGTTCCGCTGATTTTTGACTTTCCGATGCGCCTTCTCGTATCAACCGCGCATTCCACAAGCTTCATATTGGCCTGAATGGCTTTCACTTGCATTTCAACCGTCCAGCCGAACGTTCGATCCTGCATGGCGAGACGCTTCAGCGCATCAATACGTATAGCGCGGTAGGGTCCCAAGTCTGTTATGGGTACACCCCAAATCCGCCGAATGAGCACACTGGCGAGCCAATTACCAAAACGCTGAGCCACCGTTAACGCCCCTTTCTCCGTACAGCCTAACTGCCGGGAGCCAATCACTAAATCCGCACCATTCACGATTTCATCGATGAGTGCCCGGCATTGATCGGCATAAAATGCATTGTCACCATCAATAAAAACCACAATATCGCTTGATGGAAGAACCGACAGTGCCGCAAGACAAGCGTTACCGTAGCCCGGTCGTGACTCCTTGACAACAATCGCACCAGCCCGCGCCGCAACCTCGGCAGTATCATCGGAGGAACCGTTGTCGCAGACAATAATATTGTCGAAAACAGGTTCGTGAGTGCCAAAATGCAATCTTGCCAGTGCTTCGACTACCTGTGATATTGCTCGCGACTCATCCCGGGCCGGGATGATCGCAGATATTGTTTGCTGTAGATACATAAGGTCACCATGCTAAAACGTCATACCGAGTGAAATACTCGCGATTTCGTTTAACCCGGTGTTACGTCCATCGACAACCTGCCCATAACCAAAACCGACTTGGTAGCCACGCACAAACTGATAGGCCACACCCAGTTCGACAATATCCGCATCTTCCGCAAGCTCAGTAAAATTTCCCACAAACTCAGGATCATTGATATCCAGGTTTCCGTTCGCCCGAACAACAGAATATCCGACACTCGCGTGCAATTGATTCGTTACACTGTAAAAACCATGTATCGAGGAAAACCGCTCATTATCAACACCTGAATCGCGGTAACGGTAACCGGCATCCGCAGCAACGGATAACGTTGGTGTAATGATTTTTCCAACAATCAAAGATATCGCCGCACCGGATGCGCCGTCACCAATAGAATTGATTTTCCCAGCGGTGTAATTTCCCGCCAGCGTAACACCCGCCCGCAATGCAACACTGGGGCCAGAGTCATGTATAAACTCATCACGGAGACGCCAGGTAAATCCCAGCAATACGTCTGTCGTACCGCTCTCATCTTTCCGAGGGGAAAACTCAAAATTTGAATAACCCAATCGCGCATCCATGGCCATGTTATCGGCAAGGCCGTAAACAAAGTCTACCCAGGCTGTTGTCTGAACCAGGTCATCTGGCAATGGGCGTTTAGCTTCACCCGCATACAATTCGTCTGCGGATTGCGTAACATAGCTCAGTTGTATTGACGTTGTTCCCGGGGAAATGAGCCATGGATTACCGGCTGCGGATGCTATCGATGAAAAAACAAATAAACCAATACAGAAGAAGCGGGTATGTTTCATTATAAAAAATCCTTGTAAAATAGATAACACAACACACAAGTTATAAATTAACTTGTGTAAAGTTGATTATTGCTTGATGCGAACGGGAGACCGACGCATAGTTATGATCTCGTTAACTCGCCGCACGTCTTAAATACTTACACGTCGCTTATTCCAACTTGAAGCGTTTACGAAAATATACAACGACTGATTTCTGCTCGTCTTTGGACAACGAACTCAATATGGAGTCATCTGTTCTTATTTTCTCAACAACATCGAGAGCAAAGTCTTTATTAATGTTACTATCGGGAAAAGGACAAGATGAACAAATGACTTTATTACGAACGACAACCTTTCCCTTGCTGTAGTCATCGAGTGTGTGTGTATTTGCGCCCCCACCATACGACCCCGATGCAAATACAGGAGTTGTCATTAAGCTTTGAAAAACAACCCCAATAATGAAAAAACGTTTTGCTGGCTTCATTATATATTCCTTTATCTAAATAAAAATTTTATAACGCTGTCTAACGTTTCGAATTCCGGAAAACATTAATTTGTATATATGGCTTATACATGACGAGCCAACATACAGAGCAGACAATATGAATTGCACAGGAAGCGTTGACGCACGTCGTCACGAAAAATTACACATTCGCATAAAATTATTTTGATGAGACATTTATACTCATGGCGCTCGGGGTTCAGATTTAAGCATGTGTCATATTTCTTTCATGACATCACCAAAAGCAATCACTATTTGAAACAATATGTCAACGTGATTATGGACAGACAGAACATACAGATGGAACAGAAATTCAAAATAGGTATAAACCCTTAACATGCGTTTATGGCCCGGTTTTATGAGGCACGAAGAAGTCGCGCCTTTTGACAGGCAGGATAAGACATAACGTTGAATAACAGTTATTTCTTGACGACAACGTTAGTCAACCTCGATAGATTGCAATAAATCTTTATAGAACTGTAATATTTTATGATCTTTAGCGACTAGACTATCCACGACCTGATCGATAAATATACAATATACCGAATACTGACTGTATTTACTCAGCCTGATTGTTTAAATATACAGTAACTATTCAAGTTTCCTTTGACTTTCCCGAAAGCATCAATGCAAAAACAAGAGGGAATGTGCAGCATACCGCTGTAAGCAAATAACTTTTTGCACAGCCTCAATCAGGTCAAACGAAAACCAGGTAATTACCCTTAAGTAATTACCGACAATCTACGCAATTGGAGGCACCGATGTTTACACGCATGACAAACCGGTTCGGGAAACTACTGGGTATCTTTTGTCTTTCCTTTCTGGCGCAAGTCGTTTACGCAGCACCTGCTGCGAAAGCACTGACATTCTGGATAGACAGCAATGAAGCAAACTCCGAAATCATAAGCCATGATGCCTGGCAAGGCTTACTCGATAAATATCTTGTTAGTACACCCAGTGGCGTTAACCGGTTCAAGTACAGTGCGGTACTTGGCATTGACCGTGAGACACTTAAACGCTACATAAAAACACTGGAGATTACCGACCCGCGCTGCTACAGCCGCGATGAACAGATGGCCTATTGGATCAACCTTTACAACGCTCTGACGGTCGATGTTATATTGGATGCCTACCCGGTAAAATCCATACTCAAGATTGGTGGCTCCTTTTTTTCGCCTGGCCCATGGAATGAAAAGTATCTCAATATTTCCGGACAAAAACTCAGTTTAAATGACATTGAACATGGCATTTTACGTCCTATATGGAAAGACTCCAGAATTCACTATGCCGTCAATTGCGCAAGTTATAGTTGTCCAAACCTCAGCGCCAGGGTTTTTACAGGCCAGAATATCGATGATCAACTGGCAGAGGCTGCTAAATCCTATGTAAACAATCCAAGGGGGATTACAGTAGAAGGTGAAGATCTCCTATTGTCCAGGATATTTGATTGGTATCAAACCGACTTCGGAACTAACGAAAAAGAATTACTAAGGGAATTGGCTAAACATGCCGAACCTGCATTGGCAAAACGGCTGGCCGAACATAATGGCGATATTGATTACCGGTATGATTGGGATCTTAATGAGGCAAAGTAAGCTATGTTTACATATGATTCGGGACCATACACTTTCCTTATGCATTAAAATCAAGCACTAAAAACACTTTTTTAACAATCATCAGGTAGTTAACAAAAAAATCGTAAAAACACAGAGGCGCAAAGTTCTTAGTGCCTTTCTCTGCGCCCGCTGTGTCTCTACGACCCCTGTATTTGTAATATGCCACTTGTCAGTGCTACTACAACATAATCTTCCCACTGTACCCCCGGATGGGGACGGCTCTCACAAGCCGCACTCTGTCCACAGCTTTGCTCTTAACTCATAACTTCCTCAGCACCATCCGAACCTTCAGCTTCACCAGACGGAGCCGGCATCACCGACAAAGCTTCTTCGGCAGCCCGCAAAGCCGAGGCGGCAGCTTCAACCTCGGCTTCTACTGCGGCAGCCGCCTTACGCTGACGCTCCTGATGATGCGCCAAACCCGTACCTGCTGGAATCAAACGTCCAACAATGACGTTTTCTTTCAAGCCTCGCAAACGATCCACTTTGCCACTCACCGAAGCCTCGGTAAGTACACGGGTGGTCTCCTGGAAGGAAGCCGCAGAGATAAAGGACTCCGTGGCCAACGAAGCCTTGGTGATACCCAGTAACATCGGCTGGTAGGTTGCAGGCATTTTACCTTCGGCCTCAACTCTCTCGTTTTCCTCAAGAATACGGGTACGCTCCAATTGTTCACCGCGAAGCAACTTGGTATCACCCGGAGACTTGATTTCGGCCCGGCGCAACATCTGACGCACAATCACCTCAATATGTTTGTCATTGATCTTCACACCTTGCAGGCGATAGACCTCCTGCACCTCATTGCTGATATACGTTGCCAGCTCCGGAATACCTTTCAGACGCAAAATATCATGGGGGTCCGGCGCACCATCAGCGATAACTTCGCCCTTCTCCACATGCTCACCTTCAAATGCAGTGATGTGACGCCATTTGGGGATCAATGCTTCGTAATGATCGCCCTCAGCTGGCGTGATAACCAACCGCTGCTTGCCCTTGGTCTCCTTACCAAAAGAGACAATCCCTGAAATTTCCGCCATGATCGATGGCTCTTTAGGCTTGCGCGCTTCAAACAGCTCGGCCACACGCGGCAGACCACCAGTGATGTCACGTGTCTTTGAAGACTCTTGCGGGATACGTGCAATCACGTCACCCACATTGGCCATTGCACCATCCTCCATACCAACGATGGCGCCCGCAGACAAAACGTAATGCGCAGGAATATCGGTACCTGCGATACTCAGGTCGTCACCTTTATCATCAACCAGCTTCACCATAGGACGCAGGTCTTTAGCTGCTGCACTGCGTTGTTTGGGATCAATAACCACCAGACTGGACATACCAGTGATGTCGTCGGTTTCCCGCTGTACGGTCACACCTTCATTGAAGTCAATAAATTGCAGTTTACCTGCCACCTCGGTAATCACCGGGTGTGTATGGGGATCCCAGGTTGCTGCAACAGTACCGGCAGCAATAGCACTGTTATCATGCACCGCAATTTCTGCGCCATAGGGCACCTTGTAGCGTTCACGTTCACGGCCTTGCGCATCAAGCACCGTCAGTTCACCAGAGCGGGATACCGCCACCAGATTACCATTGGTCCGCTCCACTGTTTTGATGTTATGCAAACGCACAGTACCCGTAGATTTCACTTCAACACTGTTGGCTGCCGCAGCACGGGAAGCCGCGCCACCAATGTGGAAAGTACGCATGGTGAGCTGAGTACCAGGCTCACCGATAGATTGCGCAGCCACCACACCCACGGCTTCGCCCTGATTCACACGATGCCCACGACCCAGGTCACGCCCATAACATTGCGCACAGATACCGTAGCGGGTTTCACAGGTAATCGCAGAACGTACCCGCACCTGATCCACACCGTTGGCTTCCAGAGTCTCCACCATGTCTTCATCCAGCAAGGTACCGGCAGGGAACAATACATCATCCGTGTTGGGAATCAGGATATCCGTTGCCGCTGTCCGGCCCAGCACACGCTCGGCTAACGGTTCCACCACATCACCACCTTCCACTAACGGTTGCTTGAGCAGACCTTCTTGCGTACCACAATCAACTTCCAACACCACCAGATCCTGAGACACATCCACCAAACGACGAGTCAGGTAACCGGAGTTAGCGGTTTTCAGCGCGGTATCCGCCAACCCCTTACGAGCACCGTGAGTGGAAATAAAATACTGCAACACGTCCAGACCTTCACGGAAATTGGCGGTGATGGGCGTTTCGATAATCGAGCCATCCGGCTTGGCCATCAGACCACGCATACCGGATAACTGCCGAATCTGTGCCGCACTACCACGAGCGCCGGAGTCAGCCATCATATATACTGAGTTAAAGGATTTTTGTTTGACAGTCTTACCTTCGGCATTCACCACATCCTCAAAACCCAGGCCGTCCATCATTGCCTTGGCGATGGCATCGTTGGCCACAGACCAGATATCCACAACCTTGTTGTAACGTTCACCGTTGGTCACCAGACCGGAAGCATACTGGTTTTCGATTTCCTTGACCTGCCCTTCAGCTTCAGCCAGCAGTTCATATTTGGCAGGCGGAATCTCCATGTCATTAATACCGAAGGATACCGATGCTTTGGTAGACTGTCGGAAGCCCATGTACATCAGCTGATCAGCAAAAATTACCGTCTTTTTCAGGCCAACCTGGCGGTAACAGGCGTTAATCACACCGGATACGGCTTTTTTGGTCATGGTTTTATTGACCAGATCAATACTCAAGCCACGCGGCATCAACTCCATCAGCAAAGCACGTCCTACCGTCGTCTCTACCACACGACGCTGCTCCACTTCCTTACCGTCATCACCCAGCGTCACATCCAAAACACGTACTTTGACTTTGGCGTGAATCGACGCAGCGCCCGTTTCGTAGGCGCGATGCGCTTCATTGATATCAGCAAACATCATGCCTTCGCCTTTGGCATTGATACAATCACGGGTCATATAATACAGACCCAGCACCACGTCCTGCGATGGCACAATAATCGGTTCACCATTGGCCGGTGACAACACATTATTGGATGACAGCATCAGCGTGCGGGTTTCCAACTGTGCCTCAATAGACAACGGAACATGCACAGCCATTTGGTCGCCGTCGAAGTCAGCGTTGAATGCTGTACACACCAGCGGGTGCAATTGAATGGCCTTGCCTTCAATCAACACGGGCTCAAAAGCCTGGATACCCAGACGATGCAAAGTTGGCGCGCGGTTAAGCATGATCGGATGTTCACGGATCACTTCAGCGAGGATATCCCACACCTCCGGGCCTTCTCGCTCGACCATCTTTTTGGCGGCTTTAATGGTGGTCGCCAGACCCCGTAATTCCAGTTTGCTGAAAATAAATGGCTTGAACAGCTCCAGCCCCATTTTTTTCGGCAGACCACATTGGTGCAGTTTAAGGGTTGGACCCACCACGATCACCGAACGGCCAGAGTAATCAACACGCTTACCCAGCAGGTTTTGGCGGAAGCGACCCTGCTTGCCCTTGATCATGTCAGCCAGAGATTTCAGCGGGCGTTTGTTAGAACCCGTGATGGCACGACCGCGACGGCCGTTATCCAGCAACGCATCCACAGATTCCTGCAACATGCGTTTTTCGTTACGCACAATAATGTCCGGTGCATTCAGTTCCAGCAGGCGACGCAGGCGGTTGTTTCGGTTGATGGCACGACGATACAAGTCGTTCAAATCAGAGGTGGCAAAACGACCACCATCCAGCGGTACCAGCGGACGTAATTCCGGTGGCAATACCGGCAATACCGTCAACACCATCCATTCCGGTTTGTTGCCGGACTCAATGAAAGCTTCAATAAGCTTCAGGCGCTTGGTGTATTTTTTGTATTTGGTTTCCGACTTGGTGGCACCGATGTCTTCGCGAATCTGTACGACTTCCGCTTTCATGTCGATGGCTTTAAGTAATTCAAACACCGCTTCGGCACCCATGCGGGCATCAAACTCGTCACCATATTCTTCGATGGCTTCCAGGTATTGTTCGTCACTCAGCAACTGGAAACGCTCCAGCTCAGTCATGCCCGGATTCACCACCACAAAGGCTTCAAAATAGAGCACACGCTCAATGTCACGCAACGTCATATCCAGCAGCAAGCCAATACGTGAAGGCAAAGACTTGAGGAACCAGATGTGAGCCACCGGGCTGGCCAGTTCAATATGTGCCATACGTTCACGACGGACTTTAGCCAACGTGACCTCAACGCCGCATTTTTCACAGATCACACCGCGATGTTTGAGGCGCTTGTATTTGCCACACAGGCATTCGTAGTCTTTTACCGGGCCAAAAATCTTGGCGCAGAACAGACCGTCGCGTTCCGGCTTGAACGTACGATAATTAATGGTTTCCGGCTTTTTCACTTCACCGTAGGACCAGGAACGAATTTTTGCCGGCGAGGCCAGACCGATACGGATCGCATCGAAGTCCTGAACCTGACCCTGGTTACGCAAAATTTTAAGTAGATCTTTCATGGTTTCTCCAGTTTAAAACCTGATGCCGACGATTAGCGATCTTCTTCCAGCTCGATATCAATACCGAGGGAGCGAATTTCCTTGACCAGCACATTAAAGGATTCGGGCATGCCCGCTTCCATGTGATGATTGCCATCCACAATGTTTTTATACATTTTGGTACGACCAGCCACATCATCCGATTTCACTGTCAACATTTCCTGCAAGGTATACGCTGCGCCATAAGCCTCTAACGCCCACACCTCCATTTCACCAAAGCGCTGACCACCGAACTGTGCCTTACCACCCAATGGTTGCTGGGTCACCAGACTATACGGCCCTGTGGAACGGGCATGCATTTTGTCATCCACCAAATGGTTCAGTTTAAGCATGTACATGTAACCAACCGTCACCGGGCGATCAAAATATTCGCCGGTACGGCCATCAATGAGGCGGGTCTGTCCACTCTCGGGCAAGTCAGCCAGCTTCAGCATGCGGCGAATCTCTTCTTCGTTCACACCATCAAACACCGGTGTCGCCATGGGCACACCCTTGCGCAGATTGTGGCTCATTTCGAGCACTTCATCATCGTTGAGCGATTTCAAGTCAACCTTTTCGCCTACACCGCCATTGTAGATTTCCTCAAGGTAGCTGCGGATTTCTTTGGTCGTACCTTTATTATCCAACATCTTGCCGAGTTTCAATCCCAAACCGCGTGCTGCCCATCCCAGATGAGTCTCCAGCACCTGCCCTACGTTCATGCGTGAAGGCACACCCAGCGGATTCAGCACCACATCAACCGGTGTACCATCATCGCGATATGGCATATCCTCTTCCGGCACGATCATGGAAATAACACCCTTGTTACCATGACGACCGGCCATTTTATCACCCGGCTGAATGCGACGTTTCACGGCCATGTACACCTTGACCATCTTCAGTACGCCCGGTGCCAGATCATCACCCGAAGTGATTTTCTGCTTCTGTTCCTCGAACTTGGCATCCATTTCTTCGCGATGACGCGTCAATTGTGCAGAGAGTTTCTCCAATTGCGTATTGGCATCCTCATTGCGCAGGCGCACCTCGAACCACTTCCCACGCTCGATTTCAGCAAGGTAGGCATTAGTCACCTTGGCACCGGCTTTAAGCTGGTTCGGGCCACCATCGGCAACCTTGCCGGAAAGCAGTTTTTCCGCACGCTGATAGATATCGTCTTCCATGATGCGGTACTCGTCCTGCAAATCTTTCTTCACCGAAACAAGATCTGATTCTTCCACCTGCAAGGCACGAGTGTCCTTATCTACACCGTCGCGGGTGAACACACGTACATCGATGACCACACCGTCCATACCCGAAGGCACACGCAGCGACGTATCTTTCACATCCGAGGCCTTTTCGCCAAAGATTGCACGCAGCAGTTTTTCTTCCGGTGTCAACTGGGTTTCACCCTTCGGTGTCACCTTACCCACCAGAATATCGCCCGGCCTCACTTCAGCACCCACGTACACCACACCGGCTTCGTCCAGGTTGGCCAGCGCACCTTCACCCACGTTGGGGATATCGCTGGTGACTTCTTCCGAACCCAGCTTGGTATCACGCGCCATGCAAGTAAGTTCTTCGATGTGAATCGTGGTGTAACGATCCTCCTTCACCACGCGTTCAGAGATGAGAATGGAATCCTCAAAGTTGTAACCATTCCAGGGCATGAAGGCCACCAGCATATTCTGACCCAATGCCAGCTCACCCATATCAGTGGACGGACCATCAGCCAGCACATCACCACGCGCCACCACATCACCGGGTTTCACCAGCGGCTTTTGGTTGATACAGGTATTCTGATTGGAACGGGTATATTTGGTCAGATTATAAATATCCACACCGGGCTCACCCGCAGCGGTTTCATCATCATTGACACGCACCACAATACGGCTGGCATCCACCATATCCACCAGACCACCACGCGAGGCAACAACGGTGACACCCGAGTCAATAGCGACACAACGCTCAATCCCCGTACCCACCAGCGGTTTATCGGCACGCAAGGTTGGCACAGCTTGACGTTGCATGTTCGAACCCATGAGCGCGCGGTTGGCATCATCGTGTTCGAGGAACGGAATCAGTGCAGCAGCGATGGAGACAATCTGTCGTGGCGACACATCAATGAAATCTACCTTGTCCGGGAAGGACATCGTCGTTTCATTCAAATGACGGGCCGCCACCATGTCATCGATCAGCTTACCTTTTTTATCCAGCGTGATATTCGCCTGAGCAATCACATACTGGCCTTCTTCGATGGCCGACAGGTATTCAATATCACCCGTCACTACGCCATCGACTACTTTGCGATACGGCGTTTCCAGGAAACCGTAATCGTTGGTACGCGCATACACTGCCAGTGAGTTAATCAGACCGATATTCGGGCCTTCAGGTGTTTCGATGGGACAGACACGACCGTAATGCGTTGGATGAACATCGCGCACCTCAAAACCGGCACGCTCACGGGTCAACCCACCCGGACCCAGGGCCGAGACACGACGTTTGTGGGTGACTTCCGACAGCGGGTTGTTCTGATCCATAAACTGCGACAACTGCGAACTGCCAAAAAATTCCTTGATGGCCGCAGATACCGGCTTGGCGTTGATCAGATCCTGGGGCATCAAGCCTTCGCTTTCGGCAATGCTTAAACGTTCTTTCACTGCACGTTCCACGCGCACCAAACCAACGCGGAACTGGTTTTCTGCCATTTCACCCACAGAACGTACACGGCGGTTACCCAGATGATCGATGTCATCCACTACACCATTGCCGTTACGAATATCGATGAGCATTTTCAGTACATCAACAATGTCGTCCGGACTCAATACACCATCGCCAGTGTTTTCCGCACGGCCTAGACGGCGGTTAAACTTCATACGACCCACAGAGGACAGGTCATAACGATCAGGATTAAAAAACAGATTCTGGAACAGCGTCTCGGCAGCATCCTTGGTGGGTGGTTCACCGGGACGCATCATGCGATAGATTTCCACCTTGGCTTCCAGGTCGTTGGTGGAATTATCTGCACGCAGCGTATCGGCAATGAACGGGCCACGATCCAGGTCATTGGTGTAAACCGTTTCAATACCCTTGGCACCTGCTTCCAACAGTTTGGCCAGCAATTCTTCGGTAATTTCTTCGTTGGTATTGGCAATGATTTCGCCGCTTTCTTTGTCCACTACAGCGCTTGCCAGGGCTTTGCCAATCAAATACTCAAACGGCACAGGCAACGTTTTGATGTCGGCCTTTTCAAGCTCTTTGATGTGGCGCGCAGTGATACGACGCCCTTTTTCCGCAATAACTTTGCCTTTGATTTTAATATCATAGGCAGCGGTATCACCCCGCAGACGCTCAGGCACCAGTTTCAACTTGGCTTCTTCTTTACCCAGCGTAAAGGAATCATTTTCGAAGAACATCGCCAGGATCTCTTCGTCGCTATACCCCAAAGCATGCAGGATAACCGTAGCCGGCAGTTTTCGACGGCGATCAATACGCACATGTACCAGGTCTTTGGGATCAAACTCAAAATCCAGCCAGGAACCACGATAAGGAATCACCTGAGCATGGTAGAGCAGCTTGCCCGAAGAATGGGTTTTACCCTTGTCATGGTCAAAAAACACACCCGGCGAACGATGCAACTGGGAAACAATAACGCGCTCAGTACCGTTAATCACAAAGGTACCGTTGTCAGTCATCAGGGGAATCTCACCCATGTAGATTTCCTGCTCACGGATTTCCTTGATCGGTTTTGGATTTTTCTTGGAATCCTTATCGTAAATGATCAATTTAACCGTCACGCGCAATGGCGCGGAATAAGTCATGCCTCGCAGCTGGCATTCCTTCACATTAAACGTCGGAGTGCCCAGACGATAATCAACATACTCCAAACCTGCGCTGCCGGAATAACTGACAATGGGCAGTACGCTTTTCAGAGCACCATGTAATCCATAGTCACCACGTTCTGCCAGAGGTACATCGGTCTGGAGAAATTTACGGTACGACGCCAGCTGGATTTCCAGCAGGTACGGTACCTCCATGACTTTAGGAAACTTGCCGAAATCTTTACGGATACGTTTCTTTTCAGTGAAGGAGTAAGCCATCTGCGTTCCTCTATTATGACAACCTGATGACGCACAAGCGCGCCATCAACGAATAACGCTTCTCAGCAGCGACAAAAGGCCGGTGACAAAAGTCACCAGCCAATGCCGCTGTTGAGAAGTCTGACCGGGGTTTCCTGATATAAAGTACGTCCCGGGTTTCAGCACTCAACAAGCGAGTCTTATTTAAGCTCGACTTGTGCGCCAGCTTCTTCCAGCGCCTTTTTGACCTCTTCAGCTTCGGCCTTCTCAACGCCCTCTTTCACTGCAACCGGTGCGCTTTCTACCATGCCCTTGGCTTCTTTAAGCCCCAGGCCGGTGATACCACGAACGGCCTTGATCACGGAAACTTTGTTGTCACCGAAGCTGGTCATCATGACATCGAACTCGGTCTGCTCTTCAGCAGCACCCGCAGCATCACCCGCAACAGGCGCCGCAACAGCCACAGCAGCCGCTGCTGACACACCAAATTTTTCTTCCATCGCTTCAACCAGATCCACCACTTCCATGACGGTCATGTTTGAAATGCTTTCCAGAATATCGTCTTTACTCACAGCCATGATCTCAATCTCCTCATACTTTCAACTCAGCGGGCTTTTGATTGCCCGAAAATAAGTGTTTTTGTTTTCAACAATAAATCGCAAGTCGTCGTAAAAAAACGCGCGCATTCCGTTTAAAACGATTACGCAGCATCTTTTTGGTCGCGAACCGCAGCTATCACACGAACCAGCTTGCTCGGCACTTCGTTCAACGTACGTGCCAGCTTCCCTACCGGTGCATTCATCACCGACATCAGCATGCTGATTGCCTGGTCCTTGGTTGGCATACTGGCCAAGCGCTTAATATCACCTGCGTCCAGTAATTGCCCGCTAATAGAAACCAGCTTCACTACCAATTTGTCATTTTCTTTTGCAAAACCAGAAATGACACGGGCAGCGGCACCAGGATCTTCTTGCGAGAACGCCAAAACCAACGGACCCACCATGGCATCACTCATACATTCGAAATCAGTACCTTCAAATGCGCGACGAGCCAGGGTGTTTTTTACTACGCGCAAATAGACATTTTCTTCACGGGCTTTCACACGCAAAGCCGTCATATCTTCTACTGTCAGGCCAATATACTCGGCAGCAACAGCAGAATGCGCATTAGCTGCGACTTCGGCGACTTCGGCGACGACTGCCTTTTTCTGATCTAAGTTCAGAGCCACTGAAACACCTCCAGTCGTTAACACTGCTTATTAATAAAGAATGGGTTAGACGCTTGTCTTTCCCGCTTGTACTACGTGCCGGTTTTCACCAACACTCTTTAACACAGCGTGACCCAGGAAAATCTACCGGGGAAACACCATCTGCGCAGGCCGACTGCCGTCATTAAGCTCAGCGGATAAAACAGCATCCGCCTCACACCTACGGTCTTTGACAGCAACAGTTTTTTCAAGACATGTGCCTCAAAAAAACCGCACCCTCAAATTCTGTTTTGTTATATCGCGGCAACCTAGATCGGCAGCGACGATTTATCCACCACAATACCCGGCCCCATAGTGCTGGATATAGTTACTTTTTTCATATACACACCCTTGGCTGAGCTGGGCTTGGCCTTCAGCAAATCTGCCAGCAGGGCTTCAAGGTTCTCACGCAGAGCTGGCACATCGAAGTTCAGCTTGCCGATGGGACAATGAATAATACCTGCCTTGTCGATGCGATAACGCACCTGACCTGCCTTGGCGTTTTTCACTGCGGTGGCCACGTCAGGCGTCACCGTACCCACCTTGGGGTTTGGCATCAGGCCGCGAGGGCCAAGTATCTGACCCAGCTGACCCACCACGCGCATGGCATCCGGGGAAGCGATAACCACATCAAAATCCATATTGCCTTTTTTCACTTCCGCAGCCAGGTCATCCATACCCACGATATCTGCACCGGCCTCTTTGGCAGCATCGGCATTAGCACCCTGAGTAAATACTGCCACACGCACGGTTTTACCGGTGCCATTCGGCAACACAGTGGCACTACGCACCGCTTGATCAGACTTGCGTGCATCCACACCCAGATTGACACTCACGTCAACGGACTCGGCAAATTTTGCTGGAGGTAGATCCTTAAGCAGGGCTAACGCATCATCAATGGCATAACTTTTACCCACTTCCAGCTTTTCGCTGATTGCCTTGGCACGTTTCGATAATTTAGCCATTATTTCACCCCCTCAGTTTCCAGACCCATACTGCGAGCAGTGCCCGCAATAATGCGTACAGCAGCATCCATATCAGCAGCATTCAGGTCCGGCATCTTGGTGGTGGCAATTTCTTCCAGCTGGGCACGATTGATCTTGCCCACTTTATCGCGATTCGGTACACCGGAGCCCTTGGCAATACCTGCTGCTTTCCTCAACAACACGGAAGCCGGGGGAGTCTTGGTAATAAAGGTAAAACTACGGTCACTATAAACGGTGATCACGACAGGAATTGGCAATCCCTGTTCCATGCCCTGCGTCTGCGCATTAAACGCCTTGCAGAACTCCATGATGTTAACACCGTGCTGACCCAGTGCCGGGCCCACAGGTGGACTAGGGTTAGCCTGACCTGCCGGAACCTGCAACTTGATATAGGCTTCAATCTTCTTTGCCATACTTTACTCCTAAGTGGGTGCAAACGCCTTGCGGCTCCCCTGTTTTTCAAATTTTCAGTGACAGGTTTTCAGTCACCAGTCATTCATGCCTGCCGAAAACGACTACCCTTTTTCGACCTGTCCAAATTCCAGCTCAACGGGCGTAGAGCGACCGAAAATCAGTACCGACACACGCATCTTGCTTTTTTCGTAATCCACTTCTTCCACAACGCCATTAAAATCGTTGAAGGGACCGTCAATAATGCGCACCATCTCGCCCGGTTCAAACAATACTTTGGGCCGTGGTTTCTCCACACCTTCCTGCACACGCTGCAGAATGGAATCAGCTTCCTTGTCAGTAATCGGGGTTGGCCGGTCACCGGTACCACCAATAAAACCCAGCACTTTGGGTACGTCTTTTACCAGGTGCCAGGAATCATCATTCAGTTCCATTTGCACTAACACATACCCGGGGAAAAATTTGCGTTCGCTGCGGCGCTTCGTGCCCTCACGCATTTCAACAACTTCTTCCGTCGGCACCAGAACTTCACCAAAACTGTCCTGCATGCCCATACGATTAATACGCTCCAGTAGAGAGCGCTGAACCTGCTTTTCAAAACCCGAATAGGCGTGTACCACGTACCACCGCATTGCCATTTATCGTCTTCCTCGTTAACCGGCCAGCATTACTCCTGACCTGTCGCAATCAATTGGTTAAGGCACGAACCACCCAAGCCAGTATACTGTCGAGCGCCCATAACAGCAGTGACATAATAATCACCACCACCAGCACAATCAGTGTGGTCTGCGTCGTTTCTTTACGCGTCGGCCAAACCACTTTGCGCACTTCGATAATCGCATCACGCCGAAACGCCCAGGCCGTCTGGCCTAGCGCCGTCTGCAAAGCAATCATGCCGCTGATGCCTACCGCCACCAACAACGCAATAACTCGCATCCACTGCGGGTAATCCTCAAAGTAATAGAAACCGCCGATTGCCGCAGCTATCGGAAGCACCGCTACCGTCAATAAAAACTTATCCAATGTCGATTTCCCAAACTGCGTACAACAAAATTTGTTTTCAGCCTACCTGCCACCCAGCACTTTTCCACTTAAAACTTAAGCAGTATGCACAGCCATGAGCCGTAACACGCTACAGCCGGAAGGCCGCAGCAAACCATAGTGGCAGGCCAGGAGGGAATCGAACCCCCAACCTGCGGTTTTGGAGACCGCTGCTCTGCCAATTGAGCTACTGGCCTAAAAAGCGTTCACATTCCTGCACTAATCAAGATGCAACAAAGTTCACGGGCGCGCGATCATACCGTACGCCCGTGAATGAGTCATCTCTTTTTTTACAACAACCCTGCTTTACTCGATAATTTTTGCGACCACACCCGCACCCACGGTACGGCCACCTTCACGAATCGCGAAGCGCAGACCTTCTTCCATGGCAATGGGGGCGATCAGTTTGACTTTCATGTTGACGTTGTCCCCAGGCATGACCATTTCGGTCCCTTCAGGTAATTCACAGGCACCCGTAATGTCCGTGGTACGGAAGTAAAACTGCGGACGATAGCCTTGGAAAAACGGGGTGTGACGTCCACCTTCGTCTTTGCTCAAAATGTAGACTTCACATTCAAACTCGGTGTGCGGCTTGATGGAGCCGGGTTTGCACAGCACCTGGCCACGCTCAACCTCTTCACGCTTGGTGCCGCGCAACAGAACGCCAACGTTGTCACCCGCCTGACCTTCGTCAAGCAGCTTGCGGAACATCTCTACTCCCGTACAGGTGGTGGTGGCGGTGTCTTTGATGCCGACGATTTCAATTTCTTCCCCCACTTTGACAATACCGCGCTCGATACGACCCGTCACTACGGTACCACGACCCGAAATGGAAAATACGTCTTCCACGGGCATCAGGAAGTCACCGTCAACGGCACGCTCAGGCAGCGGGATGTAAGTATCCAGGGCATCCACCAACTTGAGAATGGAGGGCACGCCAATGTCTGAAGCGTCACCTTCCAATGCTTTGAGGGCGGAACCCACAATGATGGGGGTGTCGTCACCGGGGAAATCATAGGTGTCCAGCAATTCGCGGATTTCCATTTCCACCAGTTCGATGAGTTCGTCGTCATCCACCATGTCGGCTTTGTTCATGTACACAACAATGTACGGAACGCCCACCTGACGGGACAGGAGGATGTGCTCACGGGTCTGCGGCATGGGGCCGTCAGCAGCGGAGCAAACCAGAATAGCGCCGTCCATCTGGGCGGCACCGGTAATCATGTTTTTCACGTAGTCGGCATGCCCGGGACAGTCAACGTGGGCATAGTGACGTTCGTCACTTTCGTATTCCACATGGGCAGTGGCGATGGTAATACCACGCGCGCGCTCTTCAGGAGCCCCGTCAATCTGGTCGTAGGCTTTGAATTCACCGCCGTGTTTTTCGGCCATGACTTTGGTCAAAGCTGCTGTCAGCGTGGTTTTGCCGTGATCAACGTGGCCTATGGTGCCTACGTTGACGTGCGGTTTATTGCGTTCAAATTTTTCCTTGGACATCGGCCGACCCTCTTCCTCTAAATTTAAGTTATGCCAAAAAGGTTTAACTATCTATTTTATTTGCTACTTGCCTAACTACACCGAACAAACTGCGCAGTAACACAATCATCAAAAAAACTGGAGCTCATGCCCGGATTTGAACCGGGGACCTCATCCTTACCAAGGATGTGCTCTACCCCTGAGCTACATGAGCCGCTCTCAACTTGCTTGCCGCAGCCCCGCTCTGGGGAACCTGCCAACTACAGGCATTGCTACCTGCTTGCCAACTGGAGCGGGTGATGGGAATCGAACCCACATAGTCAGCTTGGAAGGCTGAAGTTCTACCGTTGAACTACACCCGCGTGAAATCAGTTACGAGGGGACCAGTTTCCAAAAATGTCCACCAGCACCACACCCGCATACCACTTTTTCTTCTTTTCTTCGTCACTCGCTATTCGCGCTTAGTCACTTATTTGGTGGAGGGGGGTGGATTCGAACCACCGAAGGCGGAGCCGTCAGATTTACAGTCTGATCCCTTTGGCCACTCGGGAACCCCTCCCCGAAAAGAAGCGCGTAAGTCTGCGCGATACGCCGCGTTGTGTCAACAGCCCAGCTGGCTTATATTGGGCGGAATAAGCGCGTGCGCAATAAAACCCGCCTGATGCGTCGCCCAAACTACAATTAAAGGGACAATATCATGTTGGCTATTCGTCAAACCGATGTTATTACCAGCATTGCCGATGCCTGCCAGTATATTTCTTACTATCACTCCCTCGACTTCATTCAGGCGCTCAACACTGCCTATGAACACGAAGCATCCCGCGCTGCCCGGGACGCCATCGCGCAGATTCTGGTTAACTCACGCCTCTGCGCCGAAGGCCATCGGCCCATTTGCCAGGACACCGGTATCGTTGTGGTATTCCTCAAAGTCGGTATGAATGTGTGCTGGGAAGGCGAACTGTCCGTACAGGAAATGGTGGACGAAGGTATACGCCGTGCCTACACCGATGCCGACAACCCGCTGCGGGCTTCCGTGGTCAGCGACCCTGCCGGTGCCCGTAAAAATACCGGCGATAACACGCCTGCTGTGGTACACACCGAACTGGTCCCCGGCGATAAACTCGACATCATTGTCGCCGCAAAAGGTGGCGGTTCGGAAAACAAAGCCAGATTCACCGTGCTTAATCCCGGCGATTCCATTGTTGACTGGGTGCTGGACACTGTACCCAAGCTCGGTGCCGGATGGTGTCCGCCCGGCATCCTCAGCCTGGGCATCGGCGGCACTCCGGAAAAAGCCATGCTGCTCGCCAAGGAAGGCATGATGAGCCCTGTTAATATTCAGGAATTACATGCACGCGGCGCACAAAATACCGCAGAAAAATTACGTCTGGAACTGTTCGAAAAAGTGAATGCATTAGGCATCGGCGCACAGGGGCTGGGCGGACTGACGACCGTGCTGGACATCAAAGTCAGTGACTACCCGACCCATGCCGCCTCCAAGCCTGTCGCGATGATCCCCAACTGTGCTGCCACCCGGCATATTCATTTCACGTTAGACGGCAGCGGCCCGGTACAGCTGACAACCCCCAAACTGACAGACTGGCCAAAAATTGCTCTCACCGGAAAAGAAACAGCACGCCCGGTTGATCTCGATACCGTTACCCGTGATGACATTGCTCAATGGCAGCCCGGGGAAACCCTGCTGCTTTCCGGCAAGCTGCTCACCGGACGCGATGCTGCACATCAACGCCTGGTGACCTTGCTCAACAACAATGAACCCTTGCCCGACAGCGTAAACCTCAACGGCCGCTTTATTTATTACGTCGGCCCGGTAGATGCGGTGCGCGATGAAGCCGTTGGTCCTGCGGGCCCCACCACCGCCACACGTATGGATAAATTCACCGACATCATTTTGGAAAAAACCGGCCTGATCGGCATGGTGGGCAAGGCTGAACGCGGCCCTCAAGCCATCGAGTCCATAAAAAAACACGGTGCGGTGTATCTTATTGCCACGGGTGGTGCGGCTTACCTTGTCTCCAAGGCCATACGCTCATCCCGGGTGATTGCTTTCCCGGAGCTGGGCATGGAGGCAATCCATGAATTTGTGGTGGAAGACATGCCAGTCACCGTGGCTGTGGATACACAAGGCAATTCCGTACATCAAACCGGGCCTGCCGAATGGCAAGCCCGCATTGCAGGAATCCCTATCAAAACCGCATAGAGAAAATCCACGCCAAACAACAAGTATCAATTCAACTGCACCATCAGTATTTTGAAATTATTGTCCTGCTTCATGGAAATCTGACGATACAACGTCACTGGCAAACGGTTTACATAAGCCGTGCGCAGAGTATTGGCCATTTCCTGATTAACAACACTTTCCGTGTTATCACTTTTGTGCAGAGCCAGGGTATAAATCATGCCGGGCCGGGAATCGAGCGATACAAAAACCTCAGCATGTGTTTTGTTTTTGCCTTCGCCAAAATCCATTCCTTCCACCTGTACACGGTACAGGCTGTACCTTACCCGACACTTCCACCGAGTGGCGATCTGGCGAACCAATGGCTGTCGGACTGTCTGCCTGGACAATACTGCTGACAAACAAACCCAATACAACCAGTGAAACAAAAATAGAACGTGAATAAATTTTCATGGTCAATCCCTCCATAGAATTAATAACGTTCAAACTGCATTAACAACAAAACAACCCCCGGGCTTATTACCGTTTGTGTTTTGCATGAGGAGGGATCATAACGACCGGTTCTGAAACCAAACTGAAAAAACGGGCCAGAAAGAAAATAATTAAAAATCAGTGAATATGAAAGCGAAACGGGTGTACAGCGTGCAAAAACAGACTACTCGTTAAGCGCCTTATCCTGCGCCGCCACGGCTCGGGATTGCGCCGCCTCAGCATCCTTGCGCGCCTGTTTGTAATCACCTTCCTGCAAGGCATGTTCAGCGTTCTGCAACAAGGCTTCGGCCGACTGCAAGTCTTTGCTCGCATGTGCCTCAGCACCCGCTTTACGGGCGGCATCCAATGCCTGACGCGCATCGCTCATTTCCTGCACCGGCGGCACAACAGCACAGGCCGATAACGTGACAGCAAACGCCAAAAAGGCGATTTTAAAATACTTTTTGAAAAATAGTGGGATCGTATTCATTGGGCCATTAAACTTAAAAACATACACCCGCAACATCACGGTGAAAGCAACCTAGCACCAGCCCCAAATGCTGTCAACAATCTGGTAAAAAGCACATTCGAGGCGACAATGCTCACATGCAACCGATACAATCGCTGCCAACCGATAACACTGTCAGGAGACACCGGCATGTCCACCATCATCTACCATAACCCACGCTGCTCCAAGTCACGCCAAACGCTGGAACTGCTGAAAAACAACAATATTGAAACCCGTGTCGTGGAATATCTCGACACGCCCCCGGACGCCGCCACTCTCGACGAAGCGCTCAATCTGCTCAATATTGAACCCCGTCAGTTGATGCGCACACACGAAGCCGAATACAAAGACAACAATCTCGATGATACCTCGCTGAGTCGTGAACAACTCATTGCCGCCATGGTAGCCCATCCCAGGCTCATCGAACGCCCCATTGTCATCACCGAACATAACGGAAAACGCCAGGCCGCTATCGGTCGCCCACCAGAATCTGTGCTGGACATCCTGCCATGAGTGACATTCTCGTCCTATATTACAGCCGTAAAGGAAGCACTGCTGAAATGGCCACCCTCATCGCCCGGGGCATTGAAGAAGTGTCCGGCGCACAAGCACGGCTGCGCACCGTGCCAGCCGTATCCACCGTCTGTGAAGCCACTGCCGATGACATCCCTGCCGAGGGCTCGCCCTACGCCAGCCACGATGACCTGCGCGAATGCAGCGGCCTGATTCTCGGCAGCCCCACCCGCTTTGGCAACATGGCTGCGCCACTGAAATATTTCATCGATTCCACCTCTGATGTCTGGTTATCCGGCACGCTCGCGGGTAAACCCGCCGCCGTATTCACCTCCACCTCCAGCCTGCACGGTGGCCAGGAAAGCACCCTGTTAAGCATGATGATCCCCCTGTTTCACCACGGCATGCTCATCACTGGCCTGCCTTACTCCGAAACAGATTTAATACATACTCGCAGTGGTGGCACACCCTATGGCGCGAGCCATTTTGCAGGAGACGATAATAAGCAGCCCCTGAGTAATGAGGAAAAGCGACTGTGCAAGGCGTTGGGTAAACGGGTAGCGGAGATTGCCGTTCGTTTGCAGACTTCCACGTAACTTCGGCAAAACTAAAGATTACCCGCCTAAATCAGGTCGCGCACAAACGGAATGGTTAACTTTCTCTGCTGCACCAGCGATGCCTCATCCAGCCGGTCCAGCAATACGAACAACGATGCCATATCCCGCGCACTGCGCCGCATCAAAAATTGCGCCACGTCCCCCGGCAGATCAAACCCCCGCCCCTTCGCCCGCAATTGCAGGGCAGCAATTTTCCCCGCATCATTCAGCTCCGCCAACTGCATTACCGGCCCCCAGGCCAGACGTGATTCCAAATCAGGCAGCTGTGTTTTTAATGCTGAAGGCGTAGTATTCGCAACCACTAACAAACGGCCACCGGCATCACGTACACAGTTATAAAAATGAAACAGGGCCTCATCCCATCGAGGGTTGCCAACGATGAGCTGCACGTCATCAATACAGACCAGTGACATCTGTTCCAGTCCATCAAAAACCTCAGGTGACAGCTCGGCCAACTCCATCATCGGTAAATAAGCCACCGTGCATTGATGCTCCGCCGCGAGCTGACAGGCTGCTTGCAATAAATGACTTTTACCAACGCCGGCGCTGCCCCATAAAAATAAAAACTGTTCGGCGGCAACATCACCAGTGGCGGCACGTTGTAAATGATGCACCGCTTCCGCGTTACTCCTGGAAGAATCACCCGCAAAATAATTATCAAATGACAGACCATCCCGCCAGGCAAAGCGCAAAGGTATCTGTTGGGGAATGGCTTTGTATTCCATTATATATTCTCTCGCTGGATGCCTAAGGAATGGATTTATCACGCATCCGGTTATTTCTCTGTTTTTTATTTTCGATTGCAACCTGTGTTAGTAAGGGGCACGTAATCGTAGCCCGGTTTAGCGTTTAAAAATTAACATATACTCAGAAAACCAGAACGTTCTATTACGGCGCCTACCCGTTAACTCTTTCAGAACTCCATACGTTACAAAATCATCCACCATGGCGGCGGCAGTATTGGTATTCACCGCCAACAACTGCGCAACCTGTTTAATATTAACCAACGGTGATTGATAAAGGTAGCGCATTAATTTTTGCGCATTGGTCTGTCGGCGAGTACTGAAGCGTGGCAACACCTCCCGCTCCAGATGCTCTTTCATGAGCAATATGTTTTTAAAAACCTGGATAGCGTTTTCAGCAGTCTCACGCACACCGCGCAGAAAAAAAACCAACCACTCATCCATTTTGTCAGCTTCGCGTACCGCCATCAAATGATCAACATAAGCAGTTTTATTTCTCTCAAAATAATCAGACAGATAGAGCGCGGGTTTATGCAGCAGGCCAAAACTGGCAAAGTACAAAACAATCATTAAACGCCCCAGTCGCCCATTACCATCCAGAAAGGGGTGAATTGTTTCAAACTGATAATGGGCCATTGCGATTTTGATTAAATGCGGCACCGATGCCTCATCATTATGAATAAATTTTTCCAGATCAATCATCAAATCCGCAACGTCATCCTGATGGGGCGGAATAAACACCGCATCTTTCAGGCTCATGCCAATCCAGTTCTGGCTATTACGAAACTCCCCCGGCTGTTTTGTTTCACCGCCCACACCCTGCATCAAGGCGTGATGGGTCGCTTTCAATAAGCGATTGGACAATGGCAAGCGCTCCAATTGCTCAATCGCGTCATTGATGGCACAGATGTAATTGTGTACCTCAACCCAATCATCCCTTTTATCCGGCTCAACATCCTGTTTATCCAGCAGCGCCTCTTCCATGTTGGTCCGCGTTCCTTCAATGCGGCTGGATTGGGTGGCCTCCTTGGTAATGTGCATATGGATAAAGAAATCGACATCGGGCACCAGTTGCGAAAAAGCATTCAACTCCCCCAGCAGCCTGTCCGCATCACTTAGCAAACGTAAAATGTCACCATCAGACACAACCCAGGTATGGTTAATCAGCGCCGGGGTAAACCTCTTGTACTGGTATTGCTGCGTGTAAATACCCGCCTGAAACGTTTTGATATTCATTTTTGATATCAAAATCTCCGCTTGTTTTCGACATATGGGCTGCTCAATGTCAGAATGTAGTGCCAAGCTATCGTCATGTCAAATTCACCGGTAGTTTTCGATATAAGAATAATCTTATGTCAGCTTCCCGAGTTAAAACCCCGTCGGCCATCTTTTGGCAACCCTCTTCTTGGAGTTGCTGGGCTTGCAGTTCTCCGCTGTCATTTTGGTATAGAGATCAAACAGCTTCCCCTGTCGCTCGGTATCATTTTTAAGTCAAAGCACAATTATCAGAAGGAAGACTGAATAAGGAGTTACGTGCGGTAAAAAGGCAATTGAACCTTATAAATATAATTGACCCCTTTTTCTCTCTAGGGCATTTAACGCCTGATTTTGAGTGCTGGCAGCCACATTTCTGTTCACGGCAAGATGTTGAAGAAATGAAACCACCTCAGAGGCACCCAATTGTTCGGGATTATTAGCATTATTGAATAAAATGA